>Ga0265780_10000122_pt1 | contig 125055 bp, 105 predicted proteins | sample P1T30metagenome_FD_192432 | JGI IMG/M metagenome (GOLD analysis project Ga0265780, IMG submission 192432) | Plant litter microbial communities from East Loma Ridge, Irvine, California - P1 T30 | ecosystem: Environmental > Terrestrial > Plant litter > Unclassified | place: USA: California...
CGGCCAGCAGCTTGTGCGTCGACTGGGTCGAGAAGATCATCGACTCCTTGGCGCGCGGGCGGTCGCGGCCGATCGCGTGCATGTTCTTGTAGAAGTCGTGGAAGGTCGCGTGCGGGATCCAGGCTTCGTCGAAGTGCAGGGTGTCGATCTTGCCGTCCAGGAGTTCGCGCAGGGTCTCGACGTTGTACACCACGCCGTCGTAGGTCGACTGGGTGATGGTGAGAATGCGCGGCTTCTTGTTCTTGGCTTCGCGGGCGAACGGGTTGGCCTCGATCTTGCGCTGGATCGATTCCGGGGTGAACTCGGACAGCGGGATCGGGCCGATGATGCCCAGGTTGTTCCGGGTCGGCATCAGGAACACCGGGATCGCGCCGCACATGATGATCGAGTGCAGGATCGACTTGTGGCAGTTGCGGTCGACCACGACGATGTCGCCCGGCGCCACGGTCGAGTGCCAGACCATCTTGTTCGAGGTCGAGGTGCCGTTGGTCACGAAGTAGCAGTGGTCGGCGTTGTAGATGCGCGCGGCGTTGCGTTCGGACTTGGCCACCGGACCGGTGTGGTCGAGCAGCTGGCCCAGTTCTTCCACGGCGTTGCAGACGTCGGCGCGCAGCATGTTCTCGCCGAAGAACTGGTGGAACATCTGGCCGATCGGCGACTTCAGGAAGGCGACGCCGCCCGAGTGGCCCGGGCAGTGCCAGGAATAGGAACCGTCGTTGGCGTAGTTGACCAGCGCGCGGAAGAAGGGCGGCGCCAGGCTGTCCAGGTAAGCCTTGGCTTCGCGGATGATGTGGCGCGCGACGAATTCCGGCGTGTCCTCGAACATGTGGATGAAGCCGTGCAGCTCCTTCAGGATGTCGTTCGGGATGTGGCGGCTGGTGCGGGTCTCGCCGTAGATATAGATCGGGATGTCCGAGTTCTTGTGGCGGATCTCCTGCACGAAGGCGCGCAGGCCGGACAGCACGAATTCCGCTTCCTCGGCCGTGCCGCCGCCGAACTCTTCGTCGTCGATCGACAGCACGAAGGCCGAGGCGCGCGACTGCTGCTGGGCGAACTGCGACAAATCGCCGTAGCTCGTCAGTCCCAGTACTTCCATGCCTTCTTTTTCCATCGCGGCCGCGAGGGCGCGAATGCCGAGGCCCGAGGTGTTCTCGGAACGGAAATCCTCGTCAATGATGACGATAGGGAAACGAAATTTCATCGACAGCTCCAAAGCGAAGCGCCGCGCACGCCGTCTTCTCCATCATGGGAAGAGGCCGGGCACGGCACCGAAAAATGAGAAGCGGATTTTCGCAGAAATGCGCTCCGGGTGGTGAAAAAATTACGAGCGTAGAGGCTATCTGGATTGGAGGGCGCACTCTTGTCGAGTGCGGCGCCGATTTTCACTCGAAACGGGTTTCATGCGGCTTCGGTTAATCGCTTAACGGACTGGACCCCGTCCGGCCCATAAGCTGGTCTCCATCATCTGAAACACAGTCACTTTTTAGGATCCGAGGCCGCCATGAGCACGGTACGCGTCAAATTTGAAAGCAAACTTCCGGCCACTCCCGACACGCTGTGGGACTGGAGCACGTCGGTACACGGCGTCGACGCCGAAATGGGACCGGTGCTGAAACTGGATTTCCCGAAAGGGATGACCCATATCCCGCGTGACGGCAGCCACCTCGGCGAACCGCTCGGCAAGTGCAAGTTCCTGCTGTTCGGGATACTGCCGGTCGACCTGTCGCGCCTGACCTTTGTCGAGGTAGAGCCGGGCCGGCGTTTTGTGGAGCAGTCGCCGCTGCTGTCGATGAAATCCTGGCGCCACGAGCGCGTGATCGCGCCGGGGCCCGACGGGACCAAGGTGGTCGATACGCTGGAGTTCACGCCGCGATTCGGCACCCGGATGGTGACCTGGTTCATTTCCAAATTCTTCCAGCACCGTCACGCGGTGCTGTTGCGGACCTTCCGCGAGCGCCGTTCCGGCACGCGGCGCCTGCAGCCTTCGATGCAGGGCGCCTGACCCGACAGCGCCCCGCAGCGCTCAGTGTGCGGCGCCCGCCGCAGCGTGCACCGCTTCGCCTGAGCCCATGAGCGACCCGATCGGATCGACATGCAGGCCTGCAAAGGCGCCGAGCACGAATCCGATGATGGCGACCACGTAGGTCGCATGCAGCAGCCATCGCCGCCGCGTCAGCAGGGCGATCGCCGCCAGCGAGATCGCGATCTGTTCGGCGGTGGTGGCCAGCGCCCACTGGTGGTGGGTGTGCAGTGCGCGTTCGGATCGTTCGTTCCAGGCATCCGACTCGCGCTCGAACTTCTCGGCTTCCTTCTTGATGCCGCCCTTTTCGCCTTCGTAGCGCGCCACTTCGCCCTTGTACCTGGCGGCGTCCGCGCCCGGCAGGGTGGCGGCCAGTTCGGCCAGGTTCTGCTTGTTCGACTTGGCCTGGTAATAATTCCAGGAATTCGCCGCGGTGGTCTTGGCGATGGCCGCGTTGTTCTTGAATAGCGCGGCATCGTTCTGGGTCGCGCCGCCCAGGTAGCCGAACAGCGCCCCGACGGTGGCCAGCACGGCGGTCATCACCGCGATATTGTTGGAAAAGCTGTCGCCGTGGCCGGCGCCCTGCGCAGCGTGTTCGACCGCGTGATCGTGCGGTCCGTGTACGTGAAAACCCTGTCCGGACATGTCTTACTTGCTTCTTTCGTAGGTGACAAAGGAGAAATCGACGTCGCCTTCCGCGGCGTGCTGCGGTTCGCGCGCGGTCGCGGTCCAGCAGCCGGCGTCGATCTCGGGGAAGAAGGTATCGCAAGGATAGACCTTGTCGATGTGGGTGACGATCATGCGGTCGGCGCGCCCCATCGACTCCGTGAAGATCTGGGCGCCGCCGATGATGCTGGCCGCCTCGCCTTTCAACATGCCGATCGCATCATCCAGCGAATGCGCCACCTCGACGCCCTCGTGCGTCCAGCCGGCATTGCGCGTGACGACGATGTTGCGGCGCCTGGGCAGCGCACGGCCGATCGAATCGAAGGTCTTGCGGCCCATGATGATCGGCTGGCCCAGGGTCACGCGCTTGAAGTGGGCCAGGTCGGCCGGCAGGTGCCAGGGCAGCTGGTTGTTCACGCCGATGCCGCGCGCGGCGTCCATCGCCACCACGAGTGTGAGTTCAGCCTTGCTCATACGGCCACCGGGGCCTTGATGGCCGGATGCGGATCGTAGCCGACGATATCGAAGTCGTCGAACTTGTAGTCGAACAGCGAATCCGGCTTGCGCTTGATGTGCAGCGCCGGCAGCGGACGCTCGTCGCGCGACAGCTGCAACTGCGCCTGTTCGACGTGGTTCGCATACAGGTGGCAGTCGCCGCCGGTCCAGATGAAGTCGCCCACCTCGAGCCCTGCCTGCTGCGCCATCATGTGGGTCAGCAGCGCATACGAAGCGATGTTGAAGGGTACGCCGAGGAAGATGTCGGCGCTGCGCTGGTAGAGCTGGCAGGACAGCTTGCCGTCGGCCACGTAGAACTGGAACAAGGCGTGGCAAGGGGGCAGCTTCATCTGCGGGATGTCGGCCACGTTCCAGCTTGATACGATCATGCGGCGCGAATCCGGGTTGTTGCGGATCTGGTCCAGCACCTGGCTGACCTGGTCGACATGGCCGCCGGAAGGCAGAGGCCAGCTGCGCCACTGGTGGCCGTAGACCGGACCGAGCTCACCTTCCGCATCAGCCCACTCGTCCCAGATCGAGACGCCGTTTTCCTTCAGATAGGCGATGTTGGTGGAGCCAGCCAGGAACCAGATCAGCTCATGGATGATGGACTTCAGGTGCAGCTTCTTGGTGGTCACCAGCGGGAACCCGGCCTGCAGGTCGAAGCGCATCTGGTGGCCAAACACGGAACGGGTGCCGGTGCCGGTGCGGTCGGTTTTGACGGCGCCATGCTCGAGCACATGGCGCATCAGGTCGAGGTATTGACGCATCGTTGAACATCCAATAAAGACAATGCGGCATTTTAACCGATGGCTGCCCCCGTGGCCCGGGGGCCTTTGCTCTGCTACTTCAGAAACGAGGTCAGCGAGGGCTGCAGCGACAGCTTGAGCAAGCCCGTGGTTTCCTGGCGCGCGCCGTCCAGCGTGTGCTTGCGGCCCAGCCGGAAACTGAGCCAGATGCCCTTGGCGACGTCCTTGTCCAGGCCAAGTGCATAAATGAAGATGTCCTTGGCGGCGTTGGCCGTGCCGGCGTTCGCATTGCTCACCTCGACCAGGCCGCGGAAGTCGGTGCCGGCCAGGTCGCCGTAGGTGTAGCGCAGTGCCGCCAGCGGGGCGCTTGCGTATTCGGGCGCGGCGGGGTCGAGGCTGGCTGTTTCCAGCACGTCGGTCGAGCGGCGCAGCGACAGCTTCCAGGCGCCAGGCCGTCCCGCCTGTAACAGCGCGTTGGTTGATGTCACTAAAAAATAGATACCCGAGATCGCTCAACCGTATGCTGGCGACAACACCGCATCCGCCAGCAAGGCCACCGCTTCGCGTACCCGTTCATCGCTCAGCCCGAGCAGGTTGTCGCCAACGTACAGCTCGAAATACGAGGATTCGGGCAGCACGCCGTGGTTGATGCGGTTGAAGATCCAGACCCCGTGTTCCTCGGCCAGGCGGCACCGGATGGCCAGCGCCCGCTCGCGGTTCACCGGCAGGTGGATGTGCAGCATGTTGGCCTGGGGCCGGGCTGGATTGGGCTGCAGTACCGGATGCGCGCGCAGCACCTCGTACAGGAATTGGGTGCGGCGGAAGTAATCGGGCATCGCCGCCAGGCGTTCCTCGAACTGCATCGCCGCGGCCACGATGTAGGGCGAGCGGTGGATGACGTTGCCGCCCTGGCGCCGGAACCACTCGGCGGCGCGCGCCACGAACTCGCGGCTGCCGGCCAGCATGGCGCCGCCCAGGCCGCCGATCCCTTTATAGAGCGAGAGGTAGACCGAGTCGAAACCGGACGCGATGTCGGATACGCTGCGGCCATAGCCGGCCGCCGCTTCCCACAGGCGCGCGCCATCCATGTGCAGGTGGATGTCCTCTGCCTTGCAGTGGGCCTTGATGGCTTGCAGTTCGTCCCAGTCCGACAACTGGCCGCCGATCTCGCGCATCGGGATCTCGAGGCCGACGGCAGCCAGCCGGTCCGGGATCGCGCTGATGTCGGCTGCCTGCCACGGACGGTTGCGGTCGCCGACCTGCAGGGCATCGAAGTGGCCGAGCAACTGGTGGTTCGAGCGCTCGTGCACGAAGATGTGCGAGGTCGGGTGCAGCGCCACCGGTGCGTTACTGCGCGCCATCGCGGCCAGGCGCAGCGCCGTCACCTGGGTCATGGTGCCGCTGATGCAGAACACGGCCGCCTCGAAGCCGAGCAGTTCCGCCACCTTGCGCTCGAATTCCTGGATCAGCGCGCCTTCGCCGTACACGTCATGGCTGACGCCATTCGCTTCGCACCAGGCGCCCATGGCGGCATACAACTCTGCCGGTGTGCGGGCGCGGTGGCCGGGGAGGATGGCAGTGCAGCGGGCGAGCAGGTCGGTGTCGGACAACGTGGGCTCCAGTGGGGTGTGCTGTGGGAAGGGGCACACTCTACACCGAAACCCGAAAACCGAAAAACGTCGCCCGCGCGAAGGCGGGGCGACGGGGAAGGGTGGCTACTCAGAAATGCGTGAGCTGCGGGCGGCCAGCCTCGTACTCCAGCGCCGTCGACTGATCCAGCTTGAACAAGCGCACCGCCTTCGCCAGCTGGTCAGCCTGCTCCTGCATCGCCTGCGCCGCGGCGCTGGCTTCCTCAACCAGGGCGGCGTTCTGCTGGGTCACTTCGTCCATCTCGCCGATCGAGCGGTTCACGGTTTCGATGCCGGTGCTTTGCGCGGTGCTGGCGGTGCTGATGCGGGTCATGATGGCAGTGACCTGCTCGGTGCTGGAAAGCACGTCGTTCATGGTGCTGCCGGCTTCCTGCACCAGGCGGCTGCCGGCGTCGACTTCGTTGGCCGAGGCTTCGATCAGCGCCTTGATCTCCCTGGCCGCTGCGGCGCTGCGCTGGGCCAGGCTGCGCACTTCGGTGGCGACCACGGCGAAGCCGCGGCCCTGCTCGCCGGCGCGGGCCGCTTCCACCGCCGCGTTCAGCGCCAGGATATTGGTCTGGAAGGCGATGCCGTCGATGACGCCGATGATGTCGTTGATCTTGCCCGAGGATTGCTTGATGGTGTCCATGGTGGCGATCACCTTGCGCACCATGCGGCCGCCCTCCTGCGCGACGATCGAGGTGTTCAGGGCCAGCTGGTTGGCTTCCCGGGCGTCGCCGGCATTGCGGCGCACTGTCTCGGTCAGGTCTTTCATCGAGTTGGCGGTCGATGCCAGGCTGACCGCCTGCTCTTCGGTGCGCTGGCACAGGTCCAGGTTGCCGGTCGAGATCTCGGTCGAGGCATTGGCGATCTGCTCGGCGCCCTGGCGCACCTGGCCGACCACCGAGGACAGGCCGCTGCTGATGTTGTTCATGGCGGCCGACATCAGGCCGATCTCGTCGCCGCTGCGCACGGTCAGGCGCGTGCTCAGGTCGCCGGCGGCGATGCGCTCGGCGGCGTCGCGGGCTTCCTTCAGCGGACGCGTCACGGTGCGCTTGATCAGGGCCGCCAGCAGGAAGGCGAACACCGCCAGCGCGCCCAGTCCGACCGCGATGTTACGGTTGCGCAGCTGGGCCGACTCGCGGGTGATCTCGTCTTCGTAGGTGCCGCCGGCGATCAGCCAGTTCCATTCCTTGAACAGGGTGAAGGAGGTGACCTTCATGCGCGCCGCGGTCTCGCCCTTTTCGGCGTTCTGCCACGGGTATTCGACGGTGCCTTGCTTCTTTTCCAGGATCTCCTTGACGAAAGCGCGGCCGTCGGTGTCGCGCATGTCGAGGATGTTCTGGCCTTCCTTGGCCGGGTGCACGATCAGGTCACCGTAGTTCTTGCCGGGCGCCGCGTTCAGCACATAGTAATAACCGGTCTCGCCGACCTTCATGCTCTTGATCTTTTCCTTCAGTGCGGCGATGTCGCGGTCGACGTCGACGCCCACGTACAGGATGCCGATGACTTTGCCGGCGGCGTCGCGGAGCGGCTCGTAGTCGGTCATGAACTGCTTGCCGAACAGCTTGGCCAGGCCGATGTAGGGCTTGCCGTTCTTCAGCGCGGCATAAGCGGCCCCGCTGCGATCGAGCACGGTGCCGACCGCGCGCTCGCCGTTTTCCTTCTTCACCGAGGTGCTGATGCGCACGAAGTCTTCGCCCGAGGCGACGAAGATGGTGGCGTTGCCGCCGGTTTGCTTGGTGAAGCGGTCGGGCGTCGTGAAGTCCAGGTTCAGCGGCTTGCCACCGGCCAGCAGGGTCGGCACTGTCTGGTCGCCGACTTTCACCATGGCTTGCGAATCGATGCCGAAGGCGCCGTCGAAGCCGGTGGCGAAGATGCGCCCATAGCTGGTGGCCTGGCTGGTCATCGCCTGGTTGAACAGCTCGACCGTGTTCACCACGCCGTGCAATTCGACGTTCATGTTCTCGACCGCGCGCTTGCGCAGCATTGAGGATGTGGTCAGGCTGACGGTCAGGACCAGGCCGAACAGGATGAGACTGACGAGGGCGAAGGTGAAAGCGGTGAGCTTTGTCCCGACAGTCCAACCCGAGATACCGAAGGATTTGCTGGTCATGAAGATAATGAAGCGTAGATAATTTCGTTATGCTACGTTAACTATCCATGAGGAAACTAACTCTTTAGCCGTTTTTACCGGTTTCCGATGCATTCGCGCAACATAATGTTACAAAGTAAAAACACTTGTGATGCAATGTTGTTTTTAATACTGCTCGGTATCATTAATGTTCAACCTGTACATTGTGGAACTGCAGCGCCGCCAGATTCGCATAGATGCCGCCCAGCGCTACCAGCGACGCGTGGTTGCCGGTTTCGACGATACGGCCATCTTCCATGACGATGATGCGGTCGGCGCGCTGCACGGTGGCCAGGCGGTGCGCGATGACCAGGGTAGTGCGTCCGACCATGGCCGCTTCCAATGCGCGTTGCACAAGGCGTTCGGACTCGGCGTCGAGGGCGCTGGTGGCTTCGTCGAGCAGCAGCAGCGGCGGGTTCTTCAGCAGGGCACGTGCGATCGCAATGCGTTGGCGCTGCCCGCCGGACAGGCGCACACCGCGCTCGCCGAGGAAGGAGGCGTAACCCTCGGGCAGGCGCTCGATGAATTCGTGGGCCGCCGCCAGCTTGGCTGCCGCGATCACTTCGGCATCAGTGGCGCCGGCGCGGCCGTAGCGGATGTTTTCCATCGCGCTGCTGGAGAAGATGACGGTATCCTGGGGCACGATGCCGATGGCGCCGCGCAGGGTGTGCAGGTCGAGCTCGCGGATGTCGACGCCGTCCAGCAGCACGGCGCCGGATTGCGGATCGTAGAAGCGCAGCAGCAGCTGGAACAGGGTCGTCTTGCCGGCGCCCGAGGGGCCGACGATGGCGACCGTTTCGCCGGGTCCGATATCGAGGTTCAGGTGGGTCAGTGCCCGGGACTCCGGGCGCGACGGATAGTTGAAGCCGACGTCGTGCAGACGCAGGGCGGCGCCGTTGGCACTACGGGCCGGCAGCGGCTGCGGCTGGGCCGGATTGCGGATCGGCGAACGCACCGCCAGCAGTTCCAGCAGGCGCTCGGTGGCGCCGGCCGCGCGCTGGGCTTCGCCCATCACTTCCGACAGCGCGCCGATGGCGCCGGAGACGATCGAGGCATACAGGATGAACTGGCCGAGGTCGCCGCCGGTCATGGTCCCCGCCAGCACCGCGTGTGCGCCCAGCCACAGCACGAAGACGATGGTGCCGAACACCAGCACGATGGCCACCATGGTCAGCAGCGAGCGCGCACGGATGCGCCGCATGGCGGTGCCGAAGGCGCCTTCCACCGAGCCGCGGAAGCGTTGCGCCTCGATTTGTTCGTGGGTGAAAGCTTGCACGGTCGGCATGGCGTTGAGGATTTCGCCGGCCATGGCCGATGCGTCGGCGATGCGGTCCTGCGAATCGCGCGAGAGCCGGCGCACACGCCGGCCGAACAGCACGATCGGCACCACCACCAGCACCAGCAGGCCAAGGATGATGGAAGTGAGCTTTACGCTGGTCACGAACAGCATCGCCAGGCCGCCGATGAAGAGCAGGGTATTGCGCAGCGCCAGCGAGATGCTGGTGCCGACCACGGCCTGGATCAGCGTGGTGTCCGTGGTCAGGCGCGACAGCACTTCGCCGCTGCGCGTGGTCTCGAAGAATTCCGGGCTCTGTCCGACCACGTGGCGATAGACGGCTTCGCGGATGTCGGTGGTGACGCGCTCGCCCAGCCAGGACACCGTATAGAAGCGCGCCGCGGTGGCCACGGCGAGCACCGCGGCGACGCCGAACAGGGCCAGGAAGGTGGCGTTCACGTTCTGGATCGAGCCGCCGACATGCTGGCCCGCCGCCGCGCCGGCGGCGCCGAAGCCGTGGTCGATCATCTGCTTGAAGGCGTAGGGAATGGCCAGCGTGGCGCCGGCCGCGACCAGCAGCGCGATCCCGGCCAGCACGAACTGGCGGCGGTAGGGGCGCAGGAAGGGCGCCAGGCCGGCCAGGGTAGCCAGCGCGCTCCTGTCTTTCGGCGGCACGGTGGCGCTTGCGCTGTCGCTGGTGGGTCGGTCGGTGCCACGGTTGTTCATGTCGTTCATTTCTTGTGCTTGCAAATACAGGGTAAATATGGCTTCAGAGCGCCATCGGATCGACGTAGCCGGTGAGTTCCAGGTAGCCGCGGCCCGCAGGCCGGCCGTCGCGTTCGACGCGCACCGCGCCCTCCCAGTAGACGGCGCCGGTCGAGCGGCGCGAATCGAGTTCCTGGTCCGGCTGCAGCGGCTGCAGGCGCCAGCGGATCCGGTAGGGCGCGCTGCCGAGCGTGAGCATGGTGGCCACCGGGTAGGTCGCGCCGGTGCGCGGCGACTTCCAGTACTGCTGCGGCGTGAAACTGACCTCGTCCGTGCCGTATCGGGTGACGCGCCCGGCGGCGTCGCGCACGGCGGCGTGGGCCCAGAGTGTAGCACCGCTCGTGCTGCGAATGCGGAAGGCCATCATGGCGCCGCCATCGTCGAGATTGACGCCGGTCCAGTCCCAGCCGCTGGCGCCGGGGTCGAGCACCTGGCTCGACCACTCGTGATCGAGCCAGGCGGTCCCGCCCACCCGGGTGGTGGTCCGGCGGTTCTTGCCGGCGCCGGCGACCTCGCCTTCGACCTTCAACTGCGGCTCGCTGTAATAATAGCTGGCGTGCAGCGGGTCCTTTCCCTTGCGAGAAAAACCGTTCTCGCCCTGCAGCAGCATGGGCTGGGTCGGCGACAGGCGCAGCGTCAGGGTCAGCTCGCCGGCGCGTATGGCGATCTCGTAGCGGCCGTCGGCGCCGCGCCGCATGTGCCAGTCGTCGAGCTTGACGTCGGTGGTGCCGGTCTTCGCATAGGCCAGGCCGAAGCCTTCGCGCGCGCTACGCTGGTCGTGCACCAGGTGGCCCAGTTCGGGATCCGACAGTGCCGCGTGGCCGATGATCAGCTGCTTCGGCGCGAAGGCGCTCGGGTTGTCGGCATCCACGCCGGTGCGGCTGCGGAAGAAGGTGACCTGGAAGCCGAGCGGCTTGCCCTCCGGCGTCTCGAGCCAGCCGGTCACGTACCACCACTCGGTGCGGTGGCCGGGGTGGGCGCCATAGTCGCGCGGGAATTGCAGCGCGTGGCCGGGCAGGACCGGGTCGTAGACCGGCGGCCTGGCCTGCGCCACGCCCGCCAACAACAGCATCCATACGAACAAGCACCACCGCATCACCAATCCTCCCTGACTGCCCGCACCGGCCCGCCCGACAAGGCATGCCGCCCCGACACCAGCGCCGTCGCCACCGAGGCCGCCAGCAGTGCCGCCGCCACCGAGGCCAGCAAGGTCCAGGGCAGATGCAGCTGCATGGTCCAGTGGAAGGACTGCGGATTCACCACGTACACCAGGATCAGGCTGATCAGCAGGCCGAGCACGAAGCCGGTCCCGACCCCGAGCGCCGTCAGCGCGCCACCTTCCAGCGCCAGGATGCGCAGGATCTGGCCGCGCGTGACGCCCACGTGGCGCAGCATGCCGAATTCCTTGGCCCGCGCCAGTGTCTGCGCCGAGAAGGTGGCGGCCACGCCCGACATGCCGATGGCGATCGCGATCGCTTCCAGCAGGTAGGTGACGGCGAAGCTGCGGTCGAAGATGCGCAGGCTGGTGGCGCGTATGTCGCCCGGGCGCGCCAGCGTCAGCGCGGCGCCGAAGGGCAGCGCGCGCAGGCTGCGCTCGACGCGTTCGACTGCCACGCCCTCCGCGGTCCAGAGCGCGGCATCGGTGACGGCATCGTCGCCGGTCAGTGCGCGGTAGTCGGGCAGGCGCACGATGGCGGAACCGGACTGGTTGGCGTAATCGCGCCAGATGCCGGCGATGAAAAATGCCTGGGGGCGGCCGCCCAGCGGCAGTTGCAGCGTCTGGCCCGGGCGCAGGCGGTACAGGTCGCTCATCGCTTCCGAGATCCAGACCGGACGGCGGCCGGCCGGCGGCGCGGCGGTCGGCCCCACCAATACCAGCAGGCGGCCGGGATCGCGTGCGTCGATGTCGCGCGCGATCAGCGTGATGTCGGGCCGGGCCGCGTCCAGCGAGAGCGGGCGCGTGCGCAGGAAGGCCACCCGCCCCACGCCGGGCGTGGCCGCCAGCGCCGCCTGTTCGCCGGGACCAAAAGCGCCGGTAGTGCCGCCGCTCGCCGTACGCACGTAGAGGTCGGCCGGCAGGATGTGCTGGATCCAGTCGTCGACCGAGATGCGGAAGCTGGCCACCATGATCCCCATCGCCACCATCAGGCTGAAGCTGGCCAGCACGCCGCCGAGGGCGATCGATGCCTGGCCGGGGGCGTTGGCCAGGCGCGCCAGCGTCAAGGCCAGTACCGGCGACGTGGATCCGGAGGCGGCGCGGGATGCGGCACCGGCGCGCATCGACGCCCGGTTCAACATGCGGAACACGCTGGCGGCCAGGCGCGGCATCAGGCCGATGCCGCCGATCAGCAGCAGGGCCACGGAGAAGTAGCCGAACAGCGGCAGCTCGAGCACCGGCGGGGCAAAGGCGAACGCGGCGGCCAGGACCAGGCAGACCAGCGACGGCCAGACGCGCGCCAGGCGCTCCAGCGCGCTCTCGTCGTTGCCGGACTTGAGCGCGATTGCCGGCCGTGCGCGCGCCGCTTCCAGAGCCGGGGCCGCGCAGCCGAGCAGGGCCACGCCCAGGCCCAGCGCGAAGAAGACCAGCGCCGCCACCGGGGTGAACTGGACCTGCGGCTTCACGCCCGGGAAGTAGCCGGCGCCAAGGTCGCCGCCGAAGAGGTGCAGGGCCGCCGCGGCCAGTCCGTAACCGCCCAGGATGCCGAGCAGGGCGCCGATCACGCCCAGGCTGCCTCCTTCCAGCAGCACCTGGCGCAGCAGCGCGCGCCGGTCCAGGCCGAGCACGCGCAACAGCGCGAACTGGCCGCGCCGCCGCAGCACCGACAGGGCCTGGGTCGAGAACACCAGGAAGGCGCCGGTGAACAGGGCGACCAGGGCCAGCACCGTGAGGTTCACGCGGTAGGCGCGGCTGAGGTTATCGTTGCGGCTTTCCTGGTCGGCGCCATTGGGCCGCGCCACGCGGAAGCGGCCCGGGAAGTCGCGTTCCAGCTGCGCTGTCAGGCTGCGCTCGAACTGGCCGCGGTCGACGCCGTCGCGCAGCTTCAGGTCGACGCGCGTCAGGCGGCCCAGCTGGCCAAAGCGCCACTGGGCGGCGCCGATGTCCATCACGGCGATGCGCTGGCCGCTGCGCGCGCGCAGCACCGGCCCGGCCACGCGCAGCGAAAAATCGCGGGTGCCGGCGCGCAGCAGCAGTTGTTCACCCTGCGCCTTGCCGAGCCAACTCTGGGCGGCGGGCGACAGGAACAGGACGTCGTCGGCCAGAATGTCGGCGGCGCGGTCTTTCGCAGGCACGCCGCTCAGGTCCGGCGATATGTAAGCGGCGCGCAGCGGGTCGAGGCCGACGATCTTCAGCGAACCCTTCACGCCGGGCAGGGCGGCGTCGATTTCCAGCACCGGCGACGCCAGCGCCACGCCGGCGCGTTCGGCCAGGCGCGGGTAGATAGCTTCGTCGATGCTGGCTTCGCGCCCGGACACCTGCACGTCGGCCTGGCCGGCCAGGCTCTGGATCGCGGCCGAGAATTCGTTGAAGGCGGCGGCATTGATCAGGTGGATGGCGAAGCCCATGGCGACGCCGACCGCGATCGCGACGATGGCGAGCAGGGCGCGCACCGGATGGGCGCGCCATTCGCCGAACAGGAGCCATCTCGATAAAAGACTCAGGCCGGGCATTCCACCGCCATCGCTTCCGCCTGGCGCCGCGCCTTGCGGCGGGCGGCATCCTGTGCCTTGCCGTTGGCGCGCGCCAGGTCTTCGTTGGCCCACTTGTGGCGCAGGCGCAGCTTGTCGCAGCTCTTGCGGCGGGCGCTGGCCGCGCGGACATGCCGCTGGCGCTCGCGTTCCACGTGCGCCTCGTTGCGTGCCTGTTCGCGGGCCTGCTCGCGTTCCCGCGCAATGCGCAGTTTTTCGAACTCGACCAGCGTGCGCGCGTCGCGCGTGGCGACGGCGTTCGCTTCCGGCAGCGCAACGCCGACAGATGCCGGAGCGTCCGGCAGGCGCGTCACATGGCCTTCTGCGCAGGGCCGGTCGGCATAGCTGGTCTTGCCGCCGGCGCTGCATTTGTAGACGCCCTGGGCTGCGGCCAGCGAGGACAGCATCGTGAATGTCATCAGTAAAAGAAATTGGATCATGGTGGGCCCCGTCACAGAATTTTTCCTGGGTTCATGATGCCAAGCGGGTCGAGCGCGGCCTTGAGCGCACGCATCAGGTTCAGCTCGACGGCGGACTTGTAGCGTGGTAGTTCATCGCGCTTCAGCGCGCCGATGCCGTGCTCGGCCGAGATCGAGCCGCCGAAGCGCGCCACGCTGTCGTGCACGATGCGGTTGATCCGCGCCTGTTCGAGCAGGAAATCGTCGTGCGCGATGCCTTCGGGCGGCGCGATGTTGTAGTGCAGGTTGCCATCGCCCAAGTGACCGAAGCACACCACCTGCACGCCGGGAAAGGCCGCATCGAGCGCCGCATCGGTGACCTTGATGAAATCGGCGATGCGCGAGATCGGCAGCGAAATGTCGTGCTTGATGTTCTTGCCGGCCGCGGCCTGGGCCAGCGGAATGTGTTCGCGGATCGCCCAGAGCGCGCGCGAACGGGCGATCGAGGTCGCCACCACGGCATCCTGGGCAATACCCATTTCCAGCGCCCGTTCGATGGCGCCTTCCAGCAGGGCGACGCCGTGCCGTTCGGATTCGTGGCTGGACAGTTCCAGCAGCGCATATTGCGGATAATGGTCAGGGAAGGGGCGCGGCAGGCTGGGGAAGTGGCTGGCCACCAGGCGCAGGCAGTAATCGCTCATCAGCTCGAAGCCGGTGAGGGTCGGGCCGCAGTGCGCTTCCAGCAGTTTCAGCAGCTGCAGGGCGTCGTGCGGACTGCACAGGCCGACCAGTGCGGTGATCGCCGCCTTCGGCTGCGGGAACAGTTTCAATACGGCGCCGGTGACGATGCCGAGCGTGCCCTCGGCGCCGATGTACAGGTCGCGCAAGTCGTAGCCGGTGTTGTCCTTGCGCAGGCCGCGCAAGCCGTCCCAGACCTCGCCCTGGGCCGTGACGACCTCCAGGCCCAGGCACAGCTCGCGCGTGTTCCCGTAGCGCAGCACACCGGTGCCGCCGGCATTGGTCGACAGATTGCCGCCGATGGTGCAGCTGCCCTCGGCCGCCAGCGACAGCGGGAACAGCAAGCCTTGTTCCGCGGCGGCCCCCTGGATATCGGCCAGGATGCAGCCGGCATCGACCGTCATGGTGCGGTTGAAGGTATCGATTGCGCGCACTCCGTTCAGGCGCCGCAGCGACAAGAGCAAGGCGCTGCCGCTGGCATCCGGCACGCTGCCCAGTACCAGGCCGGTGCGCCCGCCCTGGGGCACGATCGGCACCCTGTGCTGCGCGCACAGGCGCACCAGGGCCGCCACTTCTCCGGTGGAGCCGGGTGCGACGACGGCGCGGGCACGCCCCGTGAAGCGGCCGCGCCAGTCGGTCAGGTAGGGGGCGGTGTCCTGCGGCTCGGTGAGGACATGGACATCGCCGGCGATGGCGCGGCAATCCCGGAGGAAGACATCAGTCATGCGGCACTTTGACCTTGTCCAGCAATTCCTTGGCCAGCTTCTTGGCCTGTTTTTTATACGGACGCAGGTAGAGCAGGGCGAACACGAAATAGGCGCACACCAGCAGCGCTTCGCCGAGCGCCATGATGCGCGACATTTCCAGCTTGTCGCTCCAGGCGCGCACCACCCCTTCGACGAAATAGACCAGGATGACCATCGACGACCATTGCAGCGTGTACAAATCGCGCTTGATCACGCCGCGCAAAGGCAAGAGCAGCGGCAGCGCCTTCAGCGCCAGCAGCGAGCCGCCCGGGTGCAGCGGCGCGACGACGATTTCCCAGGCCAGCAGCCAGACGCAGAGGATGACCAGGCTGGTCACCGCGCCCGTATGAAACATCCTGTGCAGCCTTTGCTGCCTTTGCGTATTCATGACTAAGCCATCCCCTGCAGTTTGCGGCTCGCTTCGGCCAGGCGCCGGCCTAGCGCGGTCGCGAGCCGCTTCTCGTCTTCGGTGAGCGGACGCTTGTTGTCGACGCCGGCCCAGTGGGTCGCGCCGTAGGGACTGCCGCCGCTCTCGGTCGTCATCAGTTCAGGCTCGGTGTAGGGCAGGCCCATCACCAGCATGCCGTGGTGCAGCAGCGGGATCATCATCGACAGCAGCGTCGCTTCCTGCCCGCCGTGCAGGCTGCCGGTGGAGGTGAACACCACCGCCGGCTTGCCGGACAGGGTGCCCGACAGCCACTGCGCAGAGGTCCCGTCCAGGAAATACTTGAGAGCCGACGCCATGTTGCCGAAGCGCGTAGGCGAACCCATCGCCAATCCGGCGCACTCGGCCAGGTCCTCGAGCTCGACATAGGGTGCGCCGGTGCCCGGGATGTCCGGTTCCGTGGCTTCGACCACCGTCGATACCGCCGGCACCGTGCGCAGGCGCGCCTCCATGCCGGGGACGCTGTCGATGCCTTGCGCGATGAGCTCGGCCAGCCGGCGCGTCTTGCCGTGCCGCGAGTAATATAAAACCAGGATAATCAGATTGGTTGGGTTCATCGTTGGTATTATAGGGCGCTTTACAAAAGGATATGCCTGCGCGATATGGCCCCCCCCACCGCCTCCGCGCAGCCACGATGTAGTTTACATATTGTTGCGCGTTCCAGTGCAGCCTTTTTTTGAAGATGCTATCGAAAACCGTCACCCACCTGTCGCGCAGCACCAGCGAGATGTTCACTGTCGGCGTCGAGCGCGTGCGCGGCCTGACCTGGTCCGAAGCGCGCGACCTGGTGCGTTTCGCCCGGCGCCGCCTGCTTGAAGAAAAACTGCCCCAGGTGGCCGGCAGCCTGACCTTCACCACCACGCTCGCCATCGTCCCGCTCTTGACCATCGTGCTGGCGATCTTCACCACCTTCCCGGTGTTCGGCAAGCTGCGCAGCTCGCTGGAAGGCTATTTCGTGCAGATGCTGATGCCGCGCGCCATCTCCAACACGATCATCTCCAACCTGACCCAGTTCGCCAGCAAGGCCACCGGGCTGTCGGCGGTGGGGGCGGTGGCGCTGATCTTCACCTCGGCGGCGCTGATCGGCACCGTCGAGCGGGCGCTGAATCAGATCTGGCGCGTGCGCACGCCGCGTCCGCTGCTGCAGCGGGTGCTGGTCTACTGGGCGCTGGTGACCCTTGGGCCGCTCGCATTCGGCATCTCGCTGACCATCACCTCGCAGCTGTTCACCGCCACAGGCAGCATCAGTTCGGCCCTGCCTTTCCTGGGCGCGCTGTTCTATACGCTGGTCTCGGTGGGCCTGACCACCGCTGCCTACGCGCTGCTCTACATGACGGTGCCCAACCGCCACGTCGACTGGCGCGACGCCGTCTGGGGCGGGCTGGTGGCGGCGATCGCCTTCGAGGTCGCCAAGCGCGTCTTCGCCATCTTCATCCGCCAGTTCCCGACTTACGCCATCATCTACGGCGCGCTGGCGGCGCTGCCGCTGTTCCTGGTCTGGCTTTACCTGTCCTGGATGATCACGCTGGTCGGTGCGCTGCTGACCGCGGCGCTGCCGGTCGTGAAGTACGAGCGCTGGTGGTACGAACCGGTGCCCGGCGGCGCCTTCGTCGACGCGGTGGCGGTGCTGAAAGTGCTGCACGGCGGCGCCCGGCTCACCGGCACCGCCCTGGTCTCGAGCAGCCAGATCCGCGCCCACACCCGCATCGGCTACGACGAGATGAGCGACCTGCTGGAGCGGATGGTGGCGGTAGGCTGGGTCGGGCGCGTGCAGGCCGAACAGACAGTGCAGGCACGCTGGGGCCTGGCCACGCGCCAGGGCAGCGACGCCTGGGTGCTGCTGGTCGATCCGGGACTGATTCGCTTGTCGGACGTGTACCGGCTGTTCGTGTTCGGCGGGCTGGGCGCGGACCAGGTGCCCGGCGCGGCGCTGGCGGTGGGGACCGAGCTGCCGTCGGATACGCCGCTGTCGATGGATACGGTGGCGCTGGCGCGGCAGGTGGAGGCTGCGGTGGAGGTGGGTCTGGAGCAGACGCTGGCCGGGCATTTCGCGGAAGCGGCGCCCGCGTCTACCAGCTCAACTTCCCCGTCAACATCTGCCAGTACATCAGCCAGTCTCCCCTGAACGACCACCACGGATTCCCGAAGGTCGCCGGCCGGTTCTTTTCGTAGAAAAAGTGTCCAATCCAGGCGCCGCCATAGCCGCTGAGCAGCGCCGCCAGAAGCCACCATGGATTCAGGCTGTCGACGTACTGCACGAGCGCGGCGATCGCCGACGAAGTGCCTATGAAATGCGCGCGGCGGCAGATGCGGTGGCCGTGCTGGGTCAGGTAGTAGGGGTAGAACTCCGCGAAGCTGTCGTAGCGGGCCGCTGCCATGGCGCTGTCTCCTTGTCGTCTAGCGTGTGCCGTCCGCGGCGAAGGCTGCCAGCGCTGCCAGCACCGCATCGGGCTGCTCGGCCATCATCGCGTGGCCGGCGTCCACCTCGACGATTCTGCCATGCCGGATGGATTCCGTCAGTGTTTTCGCCGCGCGCGGCGGCGTCATCTTGTCCTGGCTACCGAGGATGAACAGGGTCGGGCAGGCCACCGCCGCCGCTGCCGCGCCGCCATTGGCGTAGGCCTTGCAGGCCGACAGGTCGGTGTGCAGCAGCGCCGGCGGGCCGGCCTCGGCCACGCGCCGCATCGCCTCGCGCGCCGGCTGTTCCAGTTCCGGCGCGCTGGAAGACCAGTGCGCCACCATGCCGATGGCCGCGTCCTGGTCTTCCAGCGCGCCGGCCAGCAGCGCGTCCGACACCTTCATCGGCGAGGCGGTGCCGAGCAGGGCCATGCCGGTGACGCGCGCCGGGTCGCGGAAGGCGGCTTCCAGCGCGACCAGGGAACCCATGCTGTGCCCGACGAGCAGGGCACGCGCGATACCCGCGGCGTCGAGGCTGGCCAGCAGCCAGTCGGCCATCGCCTCCACGCTGGTCAGGGCGGGACCGGGGCTGGCACCGTGGCCGGGCAGATCGACGGCCAGCACGGCATGGCCTCGTTCCGCCAGCGGCCCGGCCTGGGCCGACCACACCCCGCGGTCGTTCAAGGCGCCGTGGATGAAGACGATGGTGGGGGCTGCATGCATGGTGGACTCGAAATGGGAGTGGAAACGCATTCCATCCTAGCACCAGATAAGTGCGAACCATGCATTCCATTGGCATAGATGCATGAAATTGCGACGACATGCCCATCCGCAGGGCGTAAAACTGGATTTTTTGGGGAGCATAGGCTAGAGTCCATCTTATCTGTCTTACAAGCGGTCCGATGCTCACTCCCCTATGGTGGCTAATATGAAAGTTTCCGAAATCCTGCAAGTGAAGGGCGATATCCTGTACACGGTCTCGCCGGACACGCCGTTGGGCGACGCGTCCAGCACCATGGCCGAGAACGATATCGGTTCGCTGGTCGTCATGGAATACGGCGACCTGGTCGGCATGCTGACCTTCCGCGAGGTGATCAATGCAGTGCACGCCAACGGCGGTTCGGTCGCCGGTGCGGGCACGGTGCGCAAGCATATGGACGACAGCCCGATCACCGTCACGCCGGACACCGACGTCAACGAGGTGCGCCGCATCATGCTGGAAAAGCACGCGCGCTACCTGCCGGTGATGAACGCACGCACCTTGCTGGGCGTGATCTCGTTCTACGACGTGGCCAAGGCGGTGCTGGAGGCACAGAGTTTCGAGAACCGAATGCTCAAGGCTTATATCCGGGACTGGCCGGCGGAGCAGAATGCGGAGGATTGAAGTCCTCTGATGCCCGTCGCCCCCGCCTGCGCCGGGGCGACGTTCATACGCCGCGGTCCATGGCAAGCCTCGACGTCAGCCTGAGGTCCCCAACCACGCAATCAACTGCACGGGCGCCAGCGGCTTCGCGAACAGATAGCCCTGCGCCAGCGGGCAGCCCAGCGAGCGCAGGATCTGCGCCTGGTGCTCGTCTTCGACGCCCTCGGCAATGATCGACAGGCCCAGGTTGCGTCCCAGCTCGATGACCATCTCCGCAATGCTGCTGCCGCGCGCCGCGTCCGTGATTTCGGACACGAAGGTGCGGTCGATCTTCAGGCGGTCTACCTGCAGGCGCTGCAGATAGGACAGCGACGAGAAGCCGGTGCCGAAGTCGTCGATCGCGATCGAGACGCCGGTGCGCTTGATCTGGCCGAGGCGCTCGATCAGCAGGTCGGGCTCCTCCATCGCCATCGATTCGGTAATCTCCAGTTCGATGCGCCCGGGCGGCGCGCCCGTGTCTTCCAGCGCCCGCGACAACATTTCCAGGAAATGCGGATGGCGGAACTGGACCTGGGAGACGTTGATCGACATCGTGAAGTCCAGGTAGCCGGCCGCGCGCACCCGCATCAGTTCGGCGCAGGCTTCTCGCAGCACCCATTCGCCGATCGCGATGATCAGGCCGGAGTATTCGGCGATCGGAATGAAGCGGTCGGGCGGCACGCTGCTGCCGTCTTCCAGCTGCCAGCGCAGCAGCGCCTCGGCGCCGAAGGCGCGGCGCGTGGCCAGGTCGACCTGCGGCTGGTAGGCCAGGAACAGCTCGCCGCGCGCGAAACCGCTGCGCAGCGCGTGCATCAGGCGCACCCGTTCACGGATGTCGACGCCCATGCCGCGCGAAAAATAGAAGTGGCCACCGCGGCGCAGGCGCTTGGCGCGCTTGAGGGCGATGTCGGCATCCTTCAGCGCATCGGCGCCGCTGCCGTCGTGTTCGGCCAGGCGCACCAGGCCCAGGGTGCCGGACACCTGCACGTCCTGGCCGTCGATGGAGAAGGCTTCGTCGAACAGCGCGTGCAGGGCCATCGGGTCGACCGCATCGGCGGGGCCGAGCACGCAGAAGATGTCGCTGCCGATGCGGGCCAGGGTCAGGCCGGCGTGCGCGCGTCCGTCGACGTGCTTTTGCAGGCGCTGGGCCACCGTCACCAGCAGGGCATCGCCGAACTGGTGGCCGAGCGCGTCGTTGGTCTCGGCGAAGTGGTCGATGTCGACCATGCACAGGGTGGCGTCGGGCGCCAGGGCGAGGCGCTCGTCGACCAGTTCCACCAGGCGGGTGCGGTTGGGCAGGCCGGTGAGGGCGTCGTGGAAGGCGGCGCGCTGCAGCGCCGACATCAGCGCCGCGTTGTCGAGGACCACGGCGATGCTGCTGGCGAATACCTCGAGCAGGCTGCGGCGCAGTTCGTCGACCGGATGCGCCAGCGTCAGCCAGGCGGCGAAGCCGGCGGATGCGTTGCCCCGTAAATAAAGCGCGACGCAGTCCGGCAGATAGATGTTGCGCCGTTCGGCCAGGGCGTGGGCGATGGTGGCGATGGCATGCGCCGGCATGCCGCTGGCCGGGGTGCCGACGGGGGCTGCGCAGACGCCGGCCGTGGCCAGCACGGTCCATTCGCGGGCGCGGGCGCCCGGCGGGCAGGCGCACAGCAGGCCGTTGGCCGGCTGGCCGAGGAGTTGCGCGGCCTCGGCCAGGATGCCGGCCGCCAGCGCGTCGGTGCTGTGCAGCGCCATCAGCTCGGCGTTGGCGCGTACCACGCGCGCGAGGCCGGCGCGGCTGTCTTCCAGTGCGCGCAGCTGTTCGTAGGCGCGAATCGCAGCTGCCACGCTGGTGTACAGTTTGGTGCGCGTGAGTTCTGACTTGGTGCGGTAATCGTTGATGTCGTAGCCTCGGACGGCATCCATCTCGAGCTGGTAGCCTGGCTGGCCGGTGCGCAGGATGATGCGCACGTCGCGCATGCCAAGGTCTTCGCGAATGTGGCGCACCAGGTGCAGGCCGGCGTCGGCCTCTTCCATTACCACGTCGAGCAGGACGACGGCCAGGTTGGCCGCCAGTCCGGGTTCCTCCTCCAGCAGGCGCTGCGCTTCGGCGTTGGAATAGGCGTGGATGAAATGCAGCGGGCGGCCCAGGACTTCGAGATTGCCGAGCGCGAAGGTAGTGGTCGAGTGCACATCGGCGTCGTCATCGACGATCAGGATGCGCCAGGCGCTGGCGAGGCCGCCTGAGCGCGGCGCCGCATCGGCGCCGGCGAATTCGGTCCCGTCAGTCGCGGCGGCCGGCGCTTCGGCGACGAACACGAGTTCGTCGTCCTGCGCGGCGCCCGTGGGCGGAATCGATGCTGGCATTGCTGCTTCTCCAGGTGCTCGTTGCAGCCGCGGCGGCGGGGTGGCGGCCGGCGCGGCTAATTGGTCTTGGAACCTAGTATATATGCAATGAACTCAATGCAGGAAAGAAATTCTTTAAGGCAACAATTTGGCCGCCCCTGCTGCAGCGCCAGGGCCGCGCAGTCGCTCAAACGGCGCCGTGCTGGTAGAATCTTTCGTTCCATTCGAACAAGCGTCCCTTACTCCTATGTCCGGCAATACATTTGGCAAGCTGTTTTCCGTAACCACCTTCGGCGAGTCGCACGGTCCGGCCATCGGCTGCGTCATCGACGGCTGCCCGCCCGGGATGGCCTTGTCGGAGGCCGACATCCAGCCGGAACTCGACCGCCGCAAGCCGGGCACTTCGCGCCACGTGACCCAGCGCCAGGAAGCGGACCGGGTGCAGATCCTGTCGGGTGTCTACCAGGGCGTCACCACCGGCACCCCGATCGCGCTGCTGATCCAGAACGAAGACCAGCGCAGCAAGGACTACGGCAACATCGCGGCATCCTTCCGCCCAGGCCATGCCGATTACACCTACTGGCACAAGTACGGGGTGCGCGACCCGCGCGGCGGCGGCCGCTCTTCGGCGCGCCTGACCGCGCCCGTGGTCGGCGCCGGCGCGGTGGCCAGGAAATGGCTGCGCGAACGCTTCGGCATGGAATTCACGGGCTGCATGCGCCAGCTGGGCGACATCAAGGTGCCCTTCGAAGGCTGGGAACACGTGCACGCGAATCCCTTCTTCGCTGCCACCGGCGACGCCGCACTGCTGGCGCGCATGGAAGCCGCGATGGACGAACTGCGCCGCGCCGGGGACTCGATCGGCGCCCGCATCGACGTGGTGGCGAGGAAGGTACCGGTCGGCCTGGGGCAGCCTTTGTTCGACAAGCTGGACGCCGACATCGCATACGCCATGATGGGAATTAACGCGGTGAAGGGCGTCGAGATCGGCGCCGGCTTCGCCTCGGTGGCGCAGAAGGGTTCCGAGCACGGCGACGAACTGACGCCCCAGGGCTTCGTCGGCAACAACGCCGGCGGCGTGCTGGGCGGGATCTCGACCGGGCAGGACATCACGGTATCGATCGCAATCAAGCCGACGTCGTCGATCCGCACCCCGCGCCGTTCGATCGACAAGGATGGCAATCCGGTGGAGGTCGAGACTTTCGGGCGCCACGATCCCTGCGTGGGGATCCGGGCGACGCCGATCGCCGAGGCGATGCTGGCCCTGGTGCTGATCGACCATGTGCTGATGCACAGGGGACAGTGCGGGGATGTGAAGGTGGATACGCCGCGTCTGAGCTGATCGAGCCCGTCGTCCCCGCCTGCGCGGAGCGACGGGGTGCTTCACCCCCGGTTCGCCGCCACTTCCACCTGCTGCCGTCTCTCCACCGTCTTTACCACCAGAGCCCGCATATCGTTCAGCAGCGTGAACTCCGTCTGGTTCAGGTACACCGACGGATAACGGTCGTCCCAGTCGCCATAAATGAAGCCGACCGGCTCGCCTTGGGTGCACAGCGGGATGACGACGAAGCAGTGGCCGTCGCCCAGCGTGCCTTTCCACCAGCCGGGCAGCTTGCTGGCGAATTTCGGGTCGCGCGCGTTTTCGATGAAGATCACGCGGTCGCTGCCGAGCGCTGCGAAGAAGACGTTGGGTTCGTACGCATCGTCGAAGACGAGCTTGGGCAGCATCCCCTTGGCGCCGTCGCCGAGGCCGATCTTGGCGCTGTACTTGCCGTCGCGGCGGCTGCGCAGGAAGCCGAAGGCGCGCGTGAAGGACAGGCCGTGGTAGGCGGTCTCGATCGCCATCGACATCATCTGGCCCGGGGTGGCGCTGGCGGCGGCGTCGCGCATGTCGGTCACGCCGTTGGTCAGGATCTTGTTGCCGGCTTCGCGCATGCGCGCGTTGGCGGCGTTGCGGGCGCGCTTCTCGGGCGGATTGGCCAGCGGCGCAATCGACAGATCGGCCGCGGCTTCCACCTTGGCTTTCTCGATGGCGCCGATGATGCTTTCCGGCGGCAGGCCCAGCATGCTCGAAAAGTCGGCCGCCAGTTGCGCGGCCCGCGCGGCGCCGGCTTCGTCGCCGTTCCACAGCGATTCCGCGCATTGCGAAGACATGGTGCCGAGCGCCGCCAGCCAGTCGTCATGGCTGAAGCCTTCCGCGCGTTCGCCCGGCTCGACGCGGCGCATGCCGGCCACCAGGTTGCGCGGCAGGCCCCAGTGTTCGGCGGTGGCGCGCCCGATCTGTTCCAGCGACAGGCCCAGGTGGTCCTGGGCTGCCTTGTCCTGTGCGGCCTCGTTGTGCGGCATGCGGCCATCGCCGACCGCCTGCTGCTGCAGCAGGATCCAGTGCTCGGGCAGGTAGAAGGTGACCATCATGCGGCCCAGCGAGTGCAGGATCGAGCACACCACGGCTTCCTCGGGGTCGCGGCTGGCCGACTGCAGCGCCACCTTCTGGGCCACCATCCCTGCCAGCACCGCCTTCTCCATCTCGATGTGGGCCTGCAGCGAATCCGGCGTCGACTTGCCGAGCTCCTCGATCAGCTTCAGGCCCAGCGCCAGGTGGCCGATGGCTTCGGTGCCGAGCACCAGCACCGCCTTGGACACGGTATTGATGCGCTGGCCGAAGGCCGAGTACATCCCGCTGTTGGCCAGACGCAGCACCTTCTGGGTCAGCACCGGATCGGACAGCACCGTCTGGGTCATCGAGAAATCGCGCTCGTCCTCGCCGCGCATCGAGGCCAGGATGGCAGTGATCGCCTTGGTAAAGCCCGGCATGTCGCCGCGGCGGCGGATGCGTTCCCACAGCAGGGCGAGGGTGGCGTCGGCCTTTGGCGAACGTTCGATGCCCACTGTCTGCATCACAGTCTGATTCATGATATGCCCGCTCGTAATTCGTCCGGCAGCAGCGCCGCGTACAGGTTTTCCTTGAGCGCGGCCATGGCCACGTGGGCCGGCATCGGCTTGCCGGTCAGGTAGCCCTGCACGTAGTCGCAGCCGCGCGAGGCCATGTAGCCCAGTTGTTCTTCGGTCTCGACGCCTTCGGCAACCACCGACAGGTCGAGGTGCTTGGCCAGGTCGAGCACGGCGTTGCAGATCGCCGCATCCTTGGTCGATGCCGGCAAGTCCTTGATGAAGGCGCGGTCGATCTTGAGTACCGAGATCGGGAAGCGCTTCAGGTAGGCCAGCGAGGAGTAGCCGGTGCCGAAATCGTCGATCGCGATGCGCGCGCGCCGTTCGGCCATCTTTTCCAGGATCGCTTCGGCATGGACCGGGTCGACCATGAGCGTGCCCTCGGTGATTTCGAGCACCAGCTTGTCGCCGGGGGTGCCGGAAAAGGCGAGGGCGTCGTCCAGCACCGACAAGAAGCGGTCGCTGCGGAACTGGCGCGGGCTGATGTTGACCGAGATGTAGAGATCGCGCTTGGCGACTTCCTCGAACTGGCGGATCTGCACGCATGCAGCCTTCAGTGCCCACGCGCCGAGCATGTTGATCAATCCATTCGTTTCGGCGATCGGGATGAAGCGTACCGGCGGCACCATCCCGAGGGTCGGGTGCTTCCAGCGCATCAGGGTCTCGAAGCCTTCGATCTGGCGCGTGCGCGCCGACACGATGGGTTGGTAGTAGAGCTGGAACTCGCCTTCGCGCACTGCCTGGAACATCGCGGCTTCCAGCGAGATGTCGTGCTGGGGCGGACCGGCCTCACGGACGCTGTAGACCACGGTGCGGGCCTTGCCGGTTTCCTTGGCGCGGCTCATCGCCGCATCGGCCAGGGCCAGCAGGCGCACTTCGTCCTCGGCGTGCTCGGGATAGATCGAGACGCCGATCGAGGCACCCAGGTAGACCGTGTGGCTGTCGACTTCGAAGGGCGACTGCAGCGCGGCCAGCAGGCGCCCGGTGACCAACTTGATCTGTGCCGGGCTCAAGGTGCCCGGCAGGACCGCCACGAATTCGTCACCGCCGACGCGCGCCAGGGTATCGCTGTCGCGCAGGGTCTTGCGCAGGCGGACGGCGGCTTCGCGCAGTACGGCGTCGCCGACCGGGTGGCCGAGGCCATCGTTGACCTTTTTGAAGCCGTCCAGGCCGATGTTGGCGATGGAAAAACCCTGGCCGGAGCGGCGCGCGTTGGCGATCACCATGCGGATGCGGTCGGACAGCAGCAGGCGGTTCGGCAACTCGGTCAGGGCATCGTGGGTCGCCATGTGGCGCAGGTGCTGTTCGGTGGCGCGCTGGACCGACATGTCGCGGCCGACGGCCAGCAGTTCGTGCACGCCCGCGTGCGAACCCGACTGGGCGCCGGACAGGGGGGAAATGCGCAGTTCGAACCAGGTTTCCCGGTCGCCGCAGAGCAGGCGCGCCTCGACCAGGACCGCATCCTTGCGCGCGCTGGCGTCGACGATGGCATTGCGCAACGCGGCTTGGTCGAGCTCCGCAGCAAGCGCCGTCAGGGGCTTGCCGGCCAGGGCTGCGCCATCGGCCAGGGAGCGGCAGGCACGCTGGCTGGCAAAGCGGATCAGGCCAGAGGGATCGAGGCGGAACACGACGTCGCCCGCGGCTTCCATGAGCTGGTCCAGGCCGGATGACTGGGCCGTCGACGGCGCCGCCGATCGGGCCGAGGCCTGGGGCCCGAGAGACGGCTCCTGGTTCGCTGCAGCGGATGAACTGGGGCGCATTGTCAAAATATCTGTTTTCTTAAGGTGTCCGGAACGCCAGGCGTCCGGCTTCAAACCCGCGAGTGTAGCAAACCAGGGAAGACTGTATCACTTAAAGATTCCAAAAAGCATTAAAAAGCACAAGCCGATTTGCGCTGGATGCGCACCCGCCGCACTGCAAGCAAAGCTGCCGCCACATTGCCGGTGCGGTGCGCGGCGCCGGTGCTTGCCGGGTACGGATGTTTGCGCTAGCCTTGTTGCCTTGTCGATAAGCTGCTCGTTGTGCCAGCTATGCATTGTCGCTGATGCAGTGCGAATAGGAAACTTTTCAAATTCGCCCATGATGCTTGGATGCAACACTTGCAAGCATCCTGCCCGAACCCGATGTCGATGCCCATACCGGAGCCCAGCATGAACCGTTTCGATACGCACGAGGTATTCAACCAGGCGCCGTCCTTCGGCGATATCAATTTGTACGCCTGCGACCCGGCCCTGCGCGAAGCCGTCGAGCGCGAAGGCGCGGGCTGGGCCGCGGCCGGCCTGCACCAGCTCGGCGAGCAATTGGGCAGCGCGGCCGTGCTCGATCTGGCTCGCGTGGCCAACGAGTTCACCCCGAAGCTGGTGAATTTCGACCGCAACGGCCATCGCATCGACGAGATCGAGTTCCATCCGGCCTGGCACGAACTGATGACCCTGCTGGTTGCCAACGGCGCCCATTCGCTGCCCTGGGAGGACCTTCGGGCCGGCGGCCAGGTGGCGCGCGCCGCTGCGTATCTGCTGTTTGGCCAAGTGGAAAACGGCTCGCAGTGCCCGGTGACGATGACCTATGCTTCGGTGCCGGCGCTGCGCCAGAATCCGGCAATCGCCGCGCGCTGGTTGCCGAAGATCCTGTCGCGCGACTACGATCCGCGTTCGCTGCCGGTGGAGCAGAAGCGCGGCGCGCTGGTCGGCATGGGCATGACCGAAAAGCAGGGCGGCACCGATGTGCGCGCCAATACCACGCGCGCCGTGCCGATCGACCCGGGCAGCGCCCGTGCCCGCTTCGGAGCGGAAGGCGAGGGAGCCTGGAGCCTGGTCGGCCACAAATGGTTTTTTTCGGCGCCGCAGGCGGACGCCCACCTGGTCCTGGCCCAGACCGACGAAGCCGGCAGCGCTGGCTTGTCATGTTTCTTTGTGCCGCGCTACCTGCCCGACGGCAGCCGCAACGCGATCCGCGTGCAGCGTCTCAAGAACAAACTGGGCAATCGTTCGAACGCATCCTCGGAAGTGGAGTTCTGCGATGCGGTCGGCTGGATGATCGGCAAGGCAGGCCGCGGCATCCCGACCATCCTGGAAATGGGCAGCCACACTCGCCTGGATTGCGTGCTCGGCAGCGCGGGCATCATGCGCGCCGCCCTGTGTCACGCCTTGCACCATGCGCGCCACCGCAGCGCTTTCGGGCGGCGCCTGGCCGAGCAGCCGCTGATGCAGAATGTGCTGACCGACCTGGCGCTGGAATCCGAAGCCGCCACCGTCTTTGCGCTCAGGCTGGCAGCGTGTTTCGATCAGATGAGCGATCCGCGCCAGGCCATGCTTGCACGCCTGCTGACCCCGGCCGGCAAGTACTGGCTGTGCCGGCGCGGACCGGGCTTTGGCGCCGAAGCGATGGAAGTCATGGGTGGCAACGGTTATGTGGAAGATGCGCCGCTGGCGCGGCTGTACCGCGAATTCCCGGTCAATTCGATCTGGGAAGGTTCCGGCAACGTGATGTGCCTGGACGTGCTGCGCGCGCTTGCCAAGGGGCTGGAGGTGCGCGACGCGCTGGCTGCGGAGCTGGCACTGGCGGCGGGGCGCGATCCGCGTTTCGATGATTACGTCGCGCGCCTGCTGGACAGCTTGCCGGCTGGGGCCACCGACGAATTCGGGGCGCGGCGCCTGGCCGAGCAATTGGTGCTGGCCGTCCAGGCTGGCCTGCTGCTGCGCCATGCGCCGGGTTTCGTGGCTGACGCCTTTGTTGCCTCGCGCATCGCGCGCGATCCGGGCGGCGCCTGGGGCCGGCTGCCGGACGGTGTCGACTGCGCCGCGATCCTGGCGCGGGCACTGGTCGAGCAGGACCCGGTGACGGAGGCAGTCACGGAGCGGCAAGCTTGATATTTTCTTGTTAAAGACGGGACAAACAGGCGCGTGGCTGGGATAATGCTGCCCACTGAATGATAAGCACTACTCTCACATGTCGATAATGAAACAAGATCCGCGTTTTCCGAACCTGTTCATCCTGAACCACCCACTGATCCAGCATAAGCTGTCGCACATGCGCGACCGCAGCACCTCGACCCGCACTTTCCGCGAGCTGCTGAAGGAGATCACGCTGCTGATGGGTTACGAGATCACGCGCGACCTGCCCTTGACCACGCACCAGATCGAGACGCCGCTGGTGACCATCGATGCCCCTGTCATCGCCGGCAAGAAACTGGCGATCGTGCCGATCCTGCGCGCCGGCATCGGCATGAGCGACGGCTTGCTGGAACTGGTGCCGTCGGCCCGCGTCGGCCACATCGGCGTCTTCCGCGACCCGGCCACCCACCAGCCGGTGGAATACCTGGTGCGCCTGCCGGATACCACCGAGCGCACCTTCATCCTGTGCGATCCAATGGTTGCCACCGGCAACTCGGCCGTGTACGCGGTCGACGTGCTGAAAAAACGCGGCGTGCCCGACGACCAGATCCTGTTCCTGGCCCTGGTCGCGGCGCCGGAAGGCGTGGCGGTGTTCCACAAGGCCCATCCGCACGTGAAGCTCTACGTGGCCTCGCTCGACAGCCACCTGAACGACCACGCCTACATCATCCCGGGCCTGGGCGATGCCGGCGACCGTATCTTCGGCACCAAATGAGCCGTGGGGGAGAGAACGCATGAGCGACGCGGTCGATGCTGAATTCTTTACGCGATTGTCGGAACTGAACGACAAGTTCGCGGCCAGCCTGCCGCACACGCTGGCCCGCCTCTCGGGTACGCGCACGGCCTTCGACGCCGCCCGTCCGGACGCGGCGCTGGTCGGCGACATGCACGCCATCCTGCACACCCTGGCCGGCTCGGCCGCGACCTTCGGTTTCCGCACCCTGGGCCAGCAGGCGCGTCTGCTGGAACAGCGCCTGCGCGTGTTCACCACCTTCGACGCCGTGGCGCCGCAGGACTGGGAAGCCTGGCTGGCCGAGCTCGACGTGTTCGTGGCCTGGGGCACGCGCGATCCGAAAGCCGCTTACCCCAACGATGAGACTGCTATTTAGCGTTGCCACAAGGTTCCTGTCGTGAAAACGTTTGATTTAGAACAAACTTTGCCAGCGTCGATGACCTATATTCACCGTACTGCCGATGCAAAACCGATGCGCTCAAGCCCGTAACAGTTGATTTCGGGAATGGTTACGTATCTTATTTTTATTTTGCGAAAACCGTGTGTTTTTGGTTTTATTCGGTATAATTAGGGATCGTTGGATTCGAGTTAGCAGTGCAGTTAGTCTGTCATTTGTTTCTTGCTTCTTCAAACGATCGTAAACGGGCGTAAGCCCACATTAACTGAAATAGGAAATTGTAATGGCAACTGGCATCGTAAAATGGTTCAATGACTCCAAAGGCTTTGGCTTCATCACCCCGGACGAAGGCGGCGAAGATCTGTTCGCGCACTTCTCGGCTATCCAAAGCGCCGGCTTCAAGTCGCTGCAGGAAAACCAGCGCGTCTCGTTCGACGTAACCTCGGGTCCGAAGGGCAAGCAAGCTTCGAACATTCAGCCGCTGTAATATCGCGCTGCTGATGTCTAGCAAAATCCTCGGAATCTCCGGGGATTTTTTTTGCCTGTTTGATTTGTTTTCCCAGCGTTAATTCCCCTTCATATACCGCTGAGCTTTCGTCAGTTCTGTCAAATCGGCGCGGTGTTCCGCCAATAATCGGGCTGCGAATAAGCGCGGCGTAGGAAATCGACGAATACGCGGATTCTTAGGGGCAAGTGTCGCCGCTGTGCGAATACCGCGTGAATATCGTTTCCCGGCGCCGCATAGTGTTCCAAAACGGGTACCAGGCGTCCCGCTTCGATATCCGCACCCACTTCCCACATCGATCGCCAGGCCAGGCCGCGCCCTTCGAGCGCCCATGCATGCAGCACTGCACCGTCGTTGCAGACCATATTGCCGCCGACCTTCAAGGTCAGGATTTTGCCATGCTCGCGAAAGGTCCAGCCGCGCTGGCTGCCGGCACTGCTGATCGCCAGGCAGTTGTGACGCGCGAGTTCGTCAAGCGTCCGGGGCGTGCCGTGACGCTTCAAGTAGGCGGGGGTCGCCACCACGACCCGGTGGTTGTCCGCCAGCTTCACACCGACCAGGTTCGAGTCTTCCAGCATGGCGATGCGGATCGCGACATCCACGCCTTCGCCGATGACGTCGACCAGGCGGTCGCTCAGGTTGAGGTTGACGGACACGTCCTGGTGCTCGGCCAGGAAGGAGGGCAGCAGCGTCGCCACATGCTGGCGCCCGAAGCCGGCCGGCGCCGATACCAGCAGGTGGCCGCTGGCGCGCGCACTGCGCTCCGACACGGCCGATTCGGCCTCCTCGAGTTCGGCCAGGATGCGCTGGCAATCCTCGAGAAAGGCCGCGCCCTCGTCGGTCAGGGCCAGCTTGCGCGTGGTCCGCTGCAGCAGCTTGACCCCGAGCCGGCTTTCCAGCGCATCCAGGCGCCGTCCGATCATTGCCGGGGCGATACCCTCGGCACGGGCGGCGGCGGACAGGCTTCCGCGCGCGACCACCTCGACGAAGGTAGAAATCTGACGAAATTGTCCCATTGCGGCTCGTACTCCAACGAATGATCTTTGCGGCGCCAGCTATGACGAAAACGCAAAAATGAATGTATTTTTTGTCTCGTTTAGTGATGCGGAAGTGAATATACTTGAGAGAAAAGCAAACGCCAATCCCTATATCAAGACAGGAGTACGCCATGAGTTTCAGCACGCCAGCCGGCATGGAGATCCGCGCCGACATCAAGCCGGGTTACGAACGGATCCTCTCGCCCGAGGCGCTCGCCCTGGTCGCCAGGCTGAGCCGTGAATTCGAGCCGCGCCGTCAGGCCCTGCTGGCCGCCCGTGCCGAGCGGGCCAGGCAACTGGATGCAGGCGAGCGTCCGGACTTCCTGCCCGATACCGCCCATGTCCGCGAGGGCGACTGGAAGATCGCACCGGTCCCGAAGGCGTTGGCGTGCCGCCGCGTCGAGATCACCGGTCCCGTCGAACGCAAGATGGTCATCAATGCCCTGAACTCCGGGGCGGACAGCTACATGACCGACTTCGAGGATTCGAATACTCCGAACTGGGACAACCAGCTGAGCGGCCAGCTGAACATGGTCGACGCCGTGCGCGGCACGATTGCGCTGGAACAGAACGGCAAACAGTACAAACTGAACGACAAGGTCGCGACCCTGGTCGTGCGCCCGCGCGGCTGGCACCTCGACGAAAAGCATGTGCTGGTCGACGGCAAGCGCGTGTCCGGCGGCATCTTCGACTTCGCGCTGTTCATGGTCCATAACGCGAAGGAACAACTGGCGCGCGGTGCCGGCCCGTATTTCTATCTGCCAAAGCTGGAATCGCACCTGGAAGCGCGCCTGTGGAACGACATCTTCAAGATGACCCAGGACGAGCTCGGCCTGCCGCAGGGAACGATCAAGGCCACCGTGCTGATAGAAACCATCCTGGCCGCCTTCGAGATGGACGAGATCCTGTACGAACTGCGCGAGCACAGCGCCGGCCTGAACGCCGGCCGCTGGGATTACATCTTCTCCTGCATCAAGAAGTTCAAGCTGGACAAGGATTTCTGTCTGGCGGACCGCCCGAAGGTGACCATGACCGCGCCCTTCATGCGCGCCTATGCGCTCTTGCTGCTGAAGACTTGCCACAAGCGCGGCGCGCCGGCAATTGGCGGCATGTCTGCGCTGATCCCGATCAAGAACGATCCTGAGAAGAACGCCACCGCAATGGCAGGCGTCATCGGCGACAAATCGCGCGATGCCGCCGATGGCTACGATGGCGGCTGGGTCGCCCACCCCGGACTGGTCGAGCCGGCGATGACCGAATTCGTCAAGGTGCTGGGCGACCGGCCGAACCAGATCGACAAGCAGCGTCCCGACGTCGACGTGACGGCGGCGCAACTGCTTGATTTCAAGCCGGAAGCGCCGATCACCGAAGCCGGCCTGCGCTATAACATCAACGTCGGCATCCACTACCTCGGCGCCTGGCTGGCCGGCAACGGCTGCGTGCCCATCCATAACCTGATGGAAGACGCCGCCACGGCCGAGATCAGCCGCTCGCAGGTCTGGCAATGGATCCGTTCGCCGAAGGGTGTGCTCGACGATGGGCGTAAGGTGACGGCCGAGATGGTCAGGGCGATGATTCCGGAAGAGCTGGCCAATGCCAAGTCTGCGGCGCCGAATGGCGACAACCCGAGCTACGTGCGCGCGGCCGAGATTTTCGAGCAGATGTCGACGTCCGAGGAGTTTGCCGAGTTCCTGACTTTGCCCTTGTACGAAGAAATTTGATCGGCAACCTTGAACATTCGGCGGATATCCTGGCGCTCGGACGCGTGGACGGGAAACCCGACTCGCCGTCCGCGTCCACCCTGCGAACGCTCTCGCCACCGCAGGGTGGACGGCATCGCCGTCCTCGCGTCCAGCCAGCTTCAGCGCCGCCGCTGCGCCAGCGGCTCCCTGGCCAGGAAAGCATCGAGGGCGAGCTCATCGATCCGGCCGCCACGCAGCTGCCAAAACAAGGCCTCCACCCGATCCCCACCCCAGAACACGCCAGCATCGCCATCGACCCGAAAAGTCGGCACCCCGAACACCCCATCCGCCACGGCTTGCGCAGTCGTTTGCGCCAGCCGCCGTTTCACATCGGCGCTGCCAGCCGAAGCCAGCAGTCCCGCACCATCCAGCCCGATCCCGTCCGCCAGCCGCGCCAGCGCAGCCTCGTCGGAGATATCCTCGCCCCGCTCCCAGCACCCCGTCACCAGCGCAAGGGCCAGTGCGCGCCGCTGCCCATCGTCATCCAGCGCCGTACACATGCGCAAAGCGCGCAAGGGATTGAAGGGATGGCCCGGCGGCCCGACGAAGGGCAAGCCGCGCCGCGCCGCTTCGCGCATCACGTCCAGGAAGATATAGCGCCGTTTGGCCGGCAGCTCGGCCGGACCAATGTTGCCGTGGGCATTCAACAGTCCGGCAAACAGCACCGGTACCAAGCGCACGGACGCGTTCGCCGCTTCGATGCGGCTGAGATCGCGCAAGGCCAGCCACGCATAGGGACTGACGGGATCGAAGTAGCAGTCGACGCGGGTCATCGCCGAATCGTGCGTCAGAACACGTTCTTCCACTCGCGCAGGGCGGCAAAGGCCTCGATCGGACTGGCGTCGCGCGACAGGCGGCCAGCCGCCACCAGGCTGTCGACGATGGCCGGCTCGCGGTAACGCAGGAAGGGATTGGTCGCTTTTTCGATGGCGATGGTCGACGGGATCGTCGGCAAATGGGTGCCGCGGGCCTGGCTGTCCGCCGCCGTGCGCAGCTGCAGCGCGCGGTTGCCGGGTTCGACGGCGTCGGCGAAGCGCAGGTTGGACAGCGTGTATTCGTGGGCGCAATACACCAGCGTATCGTCGGGGAGGGCGGCCAGCTTGGCCAGCGAATCGGCCATCTGGACCGGCGTGCCCTCGAACAGGCGGCCGCAGCCGGCGCCAAACAGGGTGTCCCCGCAGAACAGCCAGTGCTCGCCCGCCGCCGCGTCGCCATCCTCGCGCACATAGGCGATATGGCCCAGCGTGTGGCCGGGCACGTCCAGCACCGAGAACGCCATGTCCAGGCCGGGCACCGTGATCTGGTCGCCCTGTCCCAGCGGATGTGTCACCGCATTAATGCCATCATTGCGCGGCCCGAACACCGGCACCGATGCGTGTTCCAGCAAAAGCGGAACGCCGCCGATATGGTCAGCATGGTGATGGGTGAGTAAAATGGCGGTCAGGGTGAGTCCATTCGTCCGCAAGGCTTCGAGGATGGGTTCGCCATCGCCGGGGTCGACGACCGCCGCATTGACGCCATCGTGGATCAGCCACAGGTAATTGTCCTTGAATGCGGGCACCGTCAGTACGGCGGGGCGGATCGGGGTCGGCGATGGGGTCATAGGGGCATCATGAATAAGGGGTGGCATGGACGACGCGGCATCCGAAAAATCCATTATAGCGCTCGACCGCTGGCTGCAATCGCCGGCGGGCGGCTATGTGCGCGCCTGGGAACAGGCCTGCCTGGACAAGTTGACGGCCGACATTTTCGGTTTCAACGCGATCCAGATCGGCGTGCCGCAGATCGATGCGCTGGCCGCAAACCGCATGCCCAACAAATGGCAGGCGGCGACGCGCACCTCGACGGCGAACGAGCTGGCCTATGCCGTGGGCGGCAAGCAGATCGCCGTGGCGTTGGACTTCGCCGATTTACCCTTCGCCTCGCAAAGCCTGGACCTGGTCGTGCTGCCGCACGTGCTCGAGTTTGCCGCCGAGCCGCACCAGGTCTTGCGCGAAGTCGAACGTGTGCTGATTCCTGAGGGCCAGGTCATCATCTGCGGCTTCAATCCGGCCAGCCTGTGGGGCGTGCGCCAGGGTATGGGACGCATTACCAGCAGCGATTACCTGCCGACGGCGGGCGAGTTCATTTCTTTGCCACGTCTCAAAGACTGGTTAAAATTGTTGAATCTCGCTCCGTCGCGCAACCATTTCGGCTGCTACGCGCCGCCATTCCGGACCACGCAGTGGCTGAACCGCTTCGCTTTCGTCGAAGGCGCGGGACAGCGCTGGTGGCCCTACCTCGGCGCGGTCTACATCGTGCATGCGATCAAGCGCGTGAAGGGCATGAACATCATCGGTCCGGCATGGAACAAGAAGCAGGGCAAGGCGCCGGCCGCGGTGCCGGCGACCAACCGCAACGAGCGGCAACACCAACTCTCTGAATAGATATAGGAAGCAAAGCGGCATGACCAAAGTTGAGATTTTTACCGACGGCGCCTGCAAGGGAAATCCGGGCACCGGCGGCTGGGGCGCGCTGCTGGTCGCCGATGGCGGCCACGAAAAGGAAATATTCGGCGGTGAGCCGAACACGACCAACAACCGCATGGAACTGCGCGCGGTGATCGAGGCGCTGGGCGTGCTGAACCGTCCCTGCCAGATCGTGCTGCACACCGACAGCCAGTACGTGCAAAAGGGCATTTCCGAATGGATCCACGGCTGGAAGGCGCGCGGCTGGAAGACCTCGACGAAGGAACCGGTCAAGAACGACGACCTGTGGAAGGCGCTCGACGCCGCCCAGCAACAGCACGCGGTGGAGTGGCGCTGGGTGCGAGGGCACAATGGTCATCCGGGCAACGAGCGCGCCGATTCGCTGGCCAACATGGGCGCGGCGTCCGTCAAACGCTGAGCTCCGGCGCCGGGCGCGGCAGGTCCGGCACTGGTATACTGACTGGTCTTTTCCAAGCTACTTATTGATTCATACGCGCATGCGCCAAATCGTCCTCGATACCGAAACCACAGGCTTCAACCCGCGCACCGGCGACCGCATCGTCGAAGTCGGTTGCGTCGAAATCCTGAACCGCAAGCTCACCGGTAACACTTTCCACCGCTACGTCAACCCGGAACGTGATTCCGACGAGGGCGCGCTGGCGGTGCACGGCCTGACCACGGAATTCCTCAGCGACAAGCCGAAGTTCCACGAGATCGCGCATGAGCTGCGCGAATTCTGCCAGGGCGCCGAAGTCATCATCCACAATGCCCCCTTCGACATCGGCTTCCTGAACCATGAATTCCAGCGCGCCGGCCTGCCGCCTTTCGTCCAGCACTGCGGCGGCGTGATCGACACCCTGGTCCACGCCAAGGAACTGCACCCGGGCAAGCGCAACTCGCTGGACGCGCTGTGCGACCGCTACGGCGTCTCGAACGCGCACCGCAAGCTGCACGGCGCATTGCTCGACTCGGAGCTGCTGGCCGACGTCTACCTGGCGATGACGCGCGGACAGAACATGCTGTCGATGGATGTCGAAGTCGACGCCGGCGGCGGTGCCGAGCTGGTCGAGGCAGGTCCGTTGGGCGAGATCATCGTGTTCGCCGCGCCGGAGGACGAGGTGGCCGAGCACGACAAGGTGCTGGCCGCGCTCGACAAGGCGGTGAAGGGCGAATGTGTTTGGAGAAAATATTCTCTCCAGGGGTGACAAAACGCAAAACTCCCCCTATAATGCTCGTCATTGCAGCGATGCAAACGCAGCAAAGCAACAGATAGTAGTAAAGCAGGGCGGTTAGCTCAGGGGTAGAGCACAGCATTCACACTGCTGGGGTCGCAAGTTCGAAACTTGCACCGCCCACCAGGATTCTTCAAAAAGGCCAGCGATCAGCTGGCCTTTTTGTTTTTGGTCAGGGGATCGCAGTGAGTTGCGCCTGGCTCACTCGACCGTCCAGTGCAAGCTCAGATGGCGGTCGACATGGCAGCCGGGGCCGGGGTCGCCGGGCTGGCACCACGTATCGATCGGAATCGGCGTCTGGTTATCGTAGGTAAAGCCATCGCCGATGCGGTCGCTGATCGGGAAGTTCGGATAAGCGCTGACTGTGACCACGTAACTGCCCCACGGCAGCGTGGGCAAAAGCAGGCCGGCGTCGCGCTGTGATTGGTAGCGCCCGCTAATGGTGGGATTGTCATCGTTCATGGCAATGCGTGCGCCGTTGTGCCACACCGCAATGAGTGGATCGAAGTTGGCGCCGCTGGAATAGCTGTCGGTCCACACGCGCAGGGTCTGCCGTAGCTCGTAAATGGGTATCGTGTGATATTCGACCTGGTTGTGCAGCTCAATGTGGCTGTTATACGATTGCTCGTACACCGCCTGGGCGCCGGCCGGCGCATGCAGCGCGATTGCCGCTAGCAGGAATAGTGCGATTTTCATCTTGATTCTCCGTTGGACAAGCCGCCAGGGCCGATAGCTCGAGTCTAGCGAGCTCGACTATCGGCGCCAGCGACTATGTCAAACGGATAGGCCGCAGCTCAGCCAGTCATGCCGCGCCTGCGCCTGCGCAGCGCCATCCCCATCATCCCGAGACCGAACAGGCTCAGTGACACCGTGGCCGGCTCCGGCACCTCCGCAATCTCGTACTGGAAATTGGCCCCGAAGTAACCGACGTCCAATCCCTGGGTCACACCCGCAAACTCGAAGGCCGCCGTCTCCGAAGTGCGGTCGCCCAGGTAGGCAATGCCTGAGCCCAGGGTCACAGTCGCCGGGTCCACCGAACGCCAGGTTTCATCGTTATAGGTCGACAGCCCCGCGACCACATAACTGCCCGCCGCCAGCACGCCGCCGCCGCTGAGCCCAGCGCTGTAACGAAAGCCCGCCTGCAGCGGATCGTCTGCGCCTGCGCCGACAACAGCCGACAGCAGCAAGTGCCCGTCGGCGTCCCAGATCCCGACCTCGTGCGCATCGACCAGGCCATCGTCCGCGAAATCGAACCAGCCCAGTGCCGTGACTTCGATGGCGCGGTCGGTGCTGAAGGCCCAGCCGCGCGTCTGCTCCGAACCGCCCACCGAACCGGATCCGGACCATTGCAGCGCGATGGTCGAGGCGCTCGCGCTGCCCATGCCGAATGCCGCTGCCAGTGCGAACGCTAAAAACTGTTTTGTCATCTGTTTGTCCCCGCTTTGTTTTAATGAAGGCGCCGCGAGCCGCCTGGCGGTGCGGCGCCGTGTGTTGCCTTACGGCGTATGCACCGGCTCCTGGACGAAGGTGCCCATGCCATCGCCCAGGTAGAAGCTCGGATTCGGCGGCTGGTTGTAGCCGGTGTTCTGCGAAGCGATCTGCGCCCGGTACTGCGGGTTGTGCATCAGCGTCGGCAGGCGGGTCGCCGTCGGTGAAGTGGTGCTGAACACCAGCAACGCCGCGTTATCGCTCCTGCGCCAGACGACTTCCTCGCGCCAGTCGCCGAACAAGTCGGCCGACAGCACCGGCGTCGCCTTGGTACCGTTGTTGGAAGCCGCCGAGGCATTCGCGCCGTTGACCAGCGTGGCCAGGGTGCGGCTCGACGTATTCCATTTGCCGATGGTGGTGCCGTCCAGGGTTTCGCGCAGCAGGTCGCCATCCCACCAGATGGCGAAGTTCATCGCGCCTGGCCGGGCCGCCACGATCTCGACGCCGCCGGCGCTGCGCAGGTTGCCGACGGCGGCCCAGCACTCGACGCCGCGCCAGGTGGCATCGACGTTGGCGCACACGCCACGGCCGACGTCCTTGCCGTCGCCGCTGATGCCCCACAGGATGGCGCCGGTGGCAGCGTCGTGCATCTCGGCGCCGTAGGCACCGTAGCTGCTCGGCGATTCGTGCACCATGAAGACTTGCTGGCCCGCGCGGTCCGGATCGAATTTGCCGACGTGGAGGGCGTCGCCGTGGCCGAGGCCGGTGGTGTAGAGCAGCCTGCCGTAGCTGTCGATGGTGGCGGCGCCGTAGACGATGTCGTCGCGGCCGTCGTTGTTGACGTCGGCCACCGCGAGCGAGTGCGCGCCCTGGCCGACGGCGGCGGCATTGCCGCTGTTGTTGGTGTCGAACACCCAGCGGCTGGTCAGTTTGCCGTCGCGCCAGTCCCAGGCCGCGATCACGGCGCGGGTGTAGTAGCCGCGTGCGAAGATGGCGCTGGGGCGGTTGCCGTCCAGGTTGGCAACGCCGCCCAGGAAGCGGTCGACCCGGTTGCCGTAGTTGTCGCCCCAGCTGGTGACCGTGCCGCGTGCCGGCAGGTAGTTGGTGGTGGCCAGGGCCTTGCCTGTCTGGCCATTGAACACGGTCAGGAATTCCGGGCCGCTCAGGATGTAGCCAGCGCTGTTGCGGTAGTCGGCCGTGGCCGAGCCGATCACGGCACCGGTGCCGTCGACGGTCGCGTCGGCGGTCTTCAGCATGATCTCCGCCTTGCCGTCGCCATCGAGGTCGTAGGCGACCATGGTGGTGTAGTGGGCGCCGGCGCGGATGTTGCGGCCCAGGTCGATGCGCCAGAGGCGAGTGCCGTCCAGCTTATAGGCGTCGATCAGGGTGTTGCCGGTGTAGCCGGACTGGGAATTGTCCTTGGCGTTGGTGGGCTGCCATTTCACAATGAGCTCGTAACTGCCGTCGCCATCGAGGTCGGCCGCGGTGCCGTCGTTGATTTCATAGGTGTAGGCGACGCCGTCGGGTGTGGTGCCGCCGGCAGGCTTCTGCACCGGCACCGTCCTGTAGGCCTGGGTCCAGGTGGTGCCGGCCGCCTCGATGGCGCCCAGGTCGTCCAGGTAGACGCTGCGCACCGTGTAGGTGCTGGATGCGGTACCGCCGCTGTCGGTGTAGTTGAGCGCATCCAGCGGCACCGTGTTCAGGAGGACGCCGTTGCGGTAGACGTTGAATTTAACGCCGGCGCGGTCGGTGGCCAGCTGGCGCCAGCCGATGAAGGGGCCGCCGGCGGTCTGGATGGCGACCACGCCGCGGTTCAGTTTTTCGATCTGCTTGCCGGGCGTGGTGACGACGGCGCCGGCGTCGAGGTGAAAGGCGAGGGCGAGCGCGGCCGCCAGCCCGGAAGTTGCTGTGCTTTGAAGGAAAGTCATGATTGCACCGGTGAGTTGTCCCAATGGCGCGCACGCCGGGGCGGCGCACGCGACGATTGCTCGCCATGCCAACGGGATCGTGTCTCCAGTGTGTTGTTGGTCTCGGTGAGGCAGCGCGAGCGGAACGATCTTATGCCCGGCGCGCGTGCAACTTACCGTGCTCTCGTAAATACTCAAGCGCGTGAGCGATCCTGTGCGGGGCCACACAGCGTGCCTGTTTCATGTTTGTTTTGCTGCGCTCAGTACATCTCGGTGCATCTTGGCGCATCTCAGTGCCAGCGCACCGGCATCAGCATCTTCGAGCGGCACCAGCGCGCCAGCACATTCGCGCACATGCGTACCAGGCCGAGGTGACCCATCACGTGGCGCTGGTAGGTGACCTTGTAGATCGCCAGCGCGAGCAGGCCCTTGACATGCAGGTGGCGCCGGCCGATCGTGCGGCGCAGGGTGCCGACCGCATCGTTCCGGCCCAGCGATACCAGGGTGCCGTAGTCGCGGTACTCGAAGCCGGGCACCCGTTCCGGGCCCGCGTGCGTCAGCAGATTCGCCAGGTAGATCGCTTGCTGGCGCGCTGCCTGGGCGCTCGGCGGCGCCATCGCGCGCTGGTCCGGATGCTGCAGCGTCGAACAGTCGCCCAACGCATGGATGGCAGCGTCGCTCAGGCTGCGCAGCTGGCCGTCGACCAGCACCTGGTTGCTGCGGTTCAGCAGCACGTTCAGATGGGTGCTGAAATCCGGGCCTTTCACGCCGGCCGCCCACACGGCGATCGCCGCCGGGAAGAGGCGGCCGTCGGTGGTCTCCACCGCATCTTCGCGCACTTCAGCGACGGCGGTGCCGGTGCAGATCTCGATGCCCATGGCTTCCAGCTTGCGCACGGCCTGGCCGGACGCCTGCGCATCCAGCGAGGGCAGCACTCGCGGACCGCGTTCGACGATACGGATGCGCACCTGGTGCGGCGAGGCCAGTCCGCTCAGCCCATAGCGGGCCAGGGTGTCGACCGTGTGCCGCAGGTCGGCGGCCAGCTCGATGCCGGTGGGGCCGGCGCCGACAATGACGATGTCGATCGGGGCACTTTCATCAGCACCCGCGGCACCCGCGGCGCGCCGGCGGCCGGCCGCCGCGCACAGGCCGAGGAAGCGCTTGCGGAAGCCTTCCGCGCGTTCGACGCTGTCGAGCGACAGGCAGTGCCGCTCTGCGCCGGGGATGCCGAAGAAGTTGGTCACCGAGCCATAGGCCAGCACGAGACGTTCGTAGCGGATGACGGCAAGGTCATCGTCGGCACCGTCGAAGCAGCTGCGCACGGTGAGCGTCCGGCCAGCGCGGTCGACCTGCACCACTTCGCCGCAGACAAAGGTGAAATGGTTGTCGATGGCCTGGCGCGCATAGTCGATGGTGTGGCTGGCCGGGTCGATGGTGCCGGCAGCCACTTCGTGCAGCATCGGCTTCCAGAAATGCGTGGGCGCGGTGTCGATGAGGATCACGCGCTCCTTGTTGCGGGCGCCGAGTCGGCGTCCGAGCCGTGTGGCGAGTTCGAGACCGGCGACGCCGCCCCCGACGATGACGATGGATTCCATGCTGTACTCCTTGAATGTCGAATCGGTGTGGCGGCGGGTGCCGGAAAGGGTCTTCAGTGGCGCGCGGCCTGTACGCCGATGCGGGCGCTGCGGGCGGCGGCAATCGCGCGCGGGGAGCCGGTGACGGCCAGCGCCTCGTCGGGCGGCACGCCCAGGTGCTTCAGCACCACCGAATACGGCGCCTTGTGGCCGCGTTCCTTGAAGTCGGCGCCGGTCAGCACCACGGAGAAGATGTGGTGCGCAGTGTCGCCGAAGCGGCGCCGCAGCTGCTGCGTGGCCTGGCGGTGCGGCAGTTCGGAGATCAGGGCGCAGGGCAGGCCACGTTCGACGGCCTTGTGCAGCAGGCTGTCCGCGTGCGGGCTCGCATCCTTGTTGATGAGCCGGTCGGCGGCTTCGGCGCCGGGGAAGGCGGATAAGTCGAAGATGAGCGCTTGTGCCGGCATGATGAACTCCTTTTCTGGGCTGTTGTCGCTGAATGGTCCCCACTATACGGCTGAGCAGGATAAAATAAAAATAAATAATATTCGTAATTTAATAAGTCTTCGCTTATGTATCCAGCCAGCTTCAAGCAATTACAGGCGCTCGTCCTCGTCGCCCGCCACCAGAGCGTGTCGCGCGCCGCCGAGGCGATGCACGTCACCCAGCCCGCGGTTTCGCTGCACCTGAAACTATTGGAGGAAGCGGCGGGCGTGCCGCTGACGCGCCGCCAGGGCCGCAATATCCAGCTGACGGCGGCCGGCGAGCTGCTGGTGGGCTACGCCCAGCGCATCCTCGGCTTGTGGGAAGAGGCCGGCGACGAGATCGCCGCCCTGAGCGGGGTGACCAGCGGTACCCTGCGCATCGGCGCCGTGATGACGGCCGAACACCTGCTGCCGCCGATGCTGGTGCGCTTCACCACGGGCAGGCCGCACGTGCGCATCAAGCTGCAGGTCGGCTCACGCCCGGAAGTCATCGGCATGCTGAGTCGCGACGAGATCGACCTCGCCATCATGGGCACGCCGCCGCGCGAGTTCGCGACCAGCGCCAGCCGCTTCGCGCGCCATCCGATGGCTTTCTTCGTGGCGCCCGGGCACTCGCTGCTGAGGAAAAAATCCGTGACGCTGGCCGATATCGCCGGCGACAACCTGCTGGTGCGCGAACGCGGTTCGGGTACGCGCGCGGCCATCGAGCGGCTGTATGAAGACGAGGGTGAGCCGCTGTCGATCGGGTCGGAATTGTCGAGCAACGAGGCGATCAAGCAGATGACGGCGGCGGGGCTGGGCGTGGCCTTCCTGTCGGTGCACGCCTGCACGCTGGAGGTAAAGAATCGCTTGCTGAGCGTATTGCCGGTGCCGGGCGTGCACGTGCAGGGTGAGTGGCACGTGATGTACAAGGAGGCGCGGTCTATCCCGACCGTGGCCGCCTCCTTCCATGAGTTCATGGTGGCACATGGGCAACAGGTCATCTCCGATGAGCTGGAGAGCTTGACGGCGGGCGCGGGTTTGCCGCACTCGTCAGTGGAATAAGGGCGTTTTCCCAGCTCCTTGAGAAAAGATAGTCGCTCCGCGTCGTGGATACCGCATCGGCTGAAACTACTACAAACAAGCAGACTACTGGACTATTTGCGGAGCTGAAGATCAGAGGCACTGATCTGGAGTATCGGACGCAAAAAAACTCTTGCTAGAAAAAGCTCGAACTTGACCCACGGCGACTTTCGCGCAGCCGGTGAATCAACCAAAAGCACGATATTGGAGCGAAGTAATGCCAAGACTACGCTTGCTTGCTCCCAGCGCTGTTTCGGTTGCAAGCAGTGTATAAATGGAAAACCTATTCCCTGCAGATAGCGCGCAACCAAGCCCAGGGTCTGGTCAGTGACGACACCGTCCCGACGCGAATAGCTCACGAATATTCTCATGTGATTAAGCCTTTGACATAAAGGGCCCAAGCTATGACGTCGGCAATGACCAAGATCGCATAAAGCCACATCGAGTGATTGAAAAACGCTTCGATTAAACGTTCAGCTATCGATGAAGATGCGCGTTCCGGCGCAATAACCTTTGCACCGTCCGCTGCAAGCAGGGCTTCTTGATCTTGTGAAGCCAGACGCTTTCGAATGGACTCCATCGTTCCGCGCAACTTGACCTGATAAAAATATCCTGTGGCGTCAAGGAACCAGAAACATAACGGAATGAGCAAACCTGCCACGAAAATTGAATGATCAAGCGCATCTTTCGTGAACTTGATCATGAACGACAAAATGACAAATTCCGTCGTCAGACAGAATTTTTTAGCCTCAAAGCAAAAGTTACTAATCTGGGCTACAACGCTGTGAAGCTGGTCAAGAAGCTTCCAGTCAAGTTCGTCTTGAAGAGTCTTCGTGTAAGGTTTGTCGCTCATCGTCGGAAGCTCGATTACTTTTGGTGCGAGTATAAACGGTTTTTGAAAGGTCCAGAAAGTCCGGATCTGTTCCACCAGCAAAAAAGCCCCGCTCACGCAGGGCCGTCGAACAGCGGCGCCGGCGGAACAGCCGGCGCCCTCTCTTCAGAAGGTGTGACGAATACCCAGGTTGTAGCCGGTAGGCCCGGTACCCGCTTCGGTATTGTTGGCCACGGTGTAGGCGGCGCCGTTCTTGTTGCTGATGTGGGCGTAGGCCGCGTACAGTCCGGTGCGCTTCGACAGGCTGTACAGGTAGCCGAGGCCCCAGGAGGTGGCGTCCTGGTTGAAGGCAGTGCGGTCGTCCTTGTGCATGGTCGAGAACATCAGCGAGCCATTGCCCATCGGTGCGGTGAAGCCGAGCAGCATGTCGCGCGCATCGGTCGACGCGGTCGGGCGCACGCCCTTGCTCGGCGTGTAGTAATTCCACAGCGGCGAAGCGTTGTAGCCCTTGTCGGCGCCGTACAGGGCGCTCACTTTGAACCAGCGGAACTGCCAGCTGGCCGCCAGCAGGGCGTTGCGGCCCATGTCATGGCTGGCTGCAGGGACGGTGCCGGTGGCGCCGGTGTCGCTGTTCCTGGCGTTGTAGGCCAGGCGCACGGCCAGCGGGCCGTTGCCGTAGCCGACGGCGCCGCCGAACTGGCGGCCGGCCGACGAGGACTGGCTTTGTTCGCCGGTCGCGTAAGCCAGTTCGCCGTCGAAGCCGCGCAGTTTCGGCGACTTGTAGGTGATCGTGTTGCTGGTGCGGACGTTGGTGCCCGAATCAGGGAACAGGTTCTTGGTGGTGCCCGCGTAGCCGGTGCCGAACGGGTCGAACGCCGTCAGGGTCAGGTGGTAGGGGGTGTACTGGCGGCCCAGCGCGACGGCGCCGGCGCGGCCCTGCAGGCCGACGAAGGCCTGGCGGTTGAAGATGGTGTTCGAGGCGTCCAGTTCGCCGCTGTCGATCTTGGCGCCGGTCTCCAGGGTGAAGAAGGCGGACAGGCCGCCGCCCAGGTCTTCGGTGCCGCGGAAGCCGATGCGCGAAGCCGAGGCGGCGCCGCTGGTGACCTTGGTCGGCACGCTGGTCGGGCCACCGTGTTCGCCGACGATGGCGGCATCGACGATACCGTAGATCGTGACGGCGGATTGGGCGTGGGCGCCGCCGGCGGCCAGGGCGGCGGCGGCGATGAATGCTGCTTTTTTCATGTGTTGTTTCCTGTTGTGCCGTTGTGAATCGGCTCCCGCCTGGGCGGCAGCCCTGGTGCAGACCATGGCCGATCCGGCTGATCGGCCATGGCTTGTGGGTTTGTCTTGCTACGTATGGCTTACTGCCTGAGTTTCTCGCGGACGTGCTCGACGTCGCCTGCGGAAACCGGCGGGGCGGTGTTCGACCATGCCTGGCGCAGGAAGGTGGCCAGCGCCGCCGTCTCGGCGTTGTCCAGGCGCTTGGCGAAGCCCGGCATCACCAGCACCGACGGCGCCTTGGCGGTCGACGGCGTGCTGGCGCCGGCCAGGATCACGTGGATCAGCGCCTGCGGGTTGTCGGCATTGATGACGGTGGCCTTGTCGAGCTGCGGGAACACGCGCGAGGCGCCCTTGCCGTTCACGAAGTGGCAGGCGGCGCAGTTATCCAGGTAGAGGCGTTCGCCCAGCGTCAGCTTGCGCGCATTGGTCAGCTTGGCGGCAGTCTCCTGCACGCCCTGCGCCTTGACCGAGGCGCCGTGCTCGACCGGCGACAGGGTCTTCAGGTAGGCCGCCATCGCATGCAGGTCGGCATCCGTCAGGTGCGAGGTGCTGTGCTCGACCACGGCCGTCATTTCGCCGGCCACCGCGCCGCCGTTGTTGCGGCCGGTCTGCAGGTAATCGACGATGGCGGCCTGGTCCCAGCGCGGCAGGCCGCGCAGCGAAGGCACCGGCCAGCCATCCAGCTGGCCACCGGACAGGAAGGCCCTGGACGAACTGTCGAGCGCCTTTTCGTTCATGGCGAAGCCGCGTGGGGTATGGCAGCTGCCGCAGTGTCCCATGCCTTCGACCAGGTAGGCGCCGCGCGCCACCTCGTCGCTCCAGCCGGGCTGGCGCTGGAAGGGCTTGTCCGACGTGAAGGCGTAGTTCCACAGGCCCATGCCCCAGCGCATGTTGAACGGGAAGTTCATGTCCGCGGCCGGCGCCACGTAGTTCGACGGCGTCACGCCCGAGCGGAAGAAGGCATACATCGCGGCGATGTCGCCGTCCGAGATTTTGGCGTAGCTCGGGTAGGGCATCGCCGGGTACAGGTGGGTGCCGTCGGCGCGCACGCCTTTGCGCACGGCGTCCGAGAACTGCTGCAGCGTGTAGTTGCCGATGCCGTGCTGCCGGTCCGGCGTGATGTTGGTCGAATAGATGATGCCGTGGCCGCTGTCGATCGCCAGGCCTCCTGCAAACGCGGGCTTGCCGGGCGCGCTGTGGCAAGCGATGCAGTCGCTGGCGCGCGCCAGGTATTCGCCGCGCTTCACCATGGGGTCCGGTGCGTTGGCGGTGATGGCGACCTTGGGAGTTGGCGCCGTCGTGGGCGCGGTCGTCGTGTCGGCGGCGGCGACCACCACGGTGGCGACCGATGCCGCGCCCAGCAGCGCGGCCAGCAGGAGCTTTGTCGTTTTCATTGCGTGCATGTTCATGCCTGGACCAGCGGGCCAGGGTTCTTCAGGTATTGTTCTTTGATCGCTTTCGCGGCGAACAGCGTGATGGCGCCGATGGTCGCGGTCGGATTGGCCTGGAAGTTCTGCGGGAAGGCGTTACCGCCCGGGACGAACACGTTGTGCACGTCCCATGACTGCAGGTAGCGGTTCAGGGCCGAGTCGTGCGGCGAGCTGCCCATGATGGCGCCGCCCACGTTGTGGGTCGACACGTACTTGGTGATGTCCCAGTGCGAATCCAGCGCCAGGAAGCTTTCCGAGATCGCATCCGGCTTGAGTTCCCTGGCGATATTCATGACGATGTCGCGCAGGTGGCGCTGCAATTTGAGTTCGTTCTGGCGCCAGTCGAAGGTCATGCGCAGCAGCGGCATGCCCCACGGGTCCTTGTAGGTCGGGTCCAGGTCGAGGTAGTGGCCGCGGTAGGACATGCAGGTGGTGGTGATACCGATCTTCATCGAATGGTCGTACCAGTCGATCATGCCCTCCTTCCAGCCCTTGCCCCAGCCCGGGGTGCCCGGCGGCAGCGCGGTGCCGATCGGGGCGCCGGTGGCTTGCGAGCTGTGGATCTTGGCACCGCCCAGGAAGCCCAGCGAAGGACCGTCGAAGTTACCTGGCGAGATGTCGTTGAACATTTCGCCGCTGGCCCCGGCGGTCGCGAAAGAATTGAAGTTCTTGTCCTTGAAGAACAGGGTGGCTGCGCCGTTGCTGAGGAAGGCGTAGTTGCGGCCGATGGTGCCGGTCTCGGTGACCGGGTTGTAGGGCTGGCCGATGCCCGACAAGAGCATCAGGCGCACGTTGGCGAACTGGAAGCTGCTGAGGATCACGATCTTGGCCGGCTGGAACACCTCGCGTTTGTGCTCGTCGATGTAGGTCACGCCGGTCGCCGTCTTCTTGTCGGCGTGCAGGTCGACGCGGATCACGTTGGCGTTGACGCGGTACGAGAAGTTCGGCATGCGCTTGACCACGTCCAGGATGGTCGTGTTGGGCGAGGCCTTGGAGTAGTTCAGGCAGGGATACTTGCTGCAATAGCCGCAGTAATTGCAGGGTGCCAGCTGGGCGCCGTAGGGATTGGTCCAGGCCTGCGACACGTTGGCCGACGGGTTGGGGAAGGGGTGGTAGCCCAGCTTCCTGGCGGCGTCCGCGAACATCGAGCTGTTCAGGGTGTCGTGCAGGGCCGGCAGCGGATAGGGGCTGGAACGCGGGCCTTCGAATGGGTCGCCGCCCGGCTGCAGTTCGCCTTTCAGGTTGCCGGTATTGCCGGACAGGCCACAGACCTTGTCGAAGAAATCGAAGTGCGGCTCGATCTCGTCCCAGGTGAAGGGGAAGTCCTTGACGCGCATGTCTTCGTCCAGGGTGCCGCGCTTGTAGGCCTTGTCGGCGTAGGTCTTGAGCTTGATGTCGGTCGGGGTCGGACGAATCAGCACACCGGTCCAGTGCAGTCCCGAGCCGCCCACGCCGGTGCCCGGTGCGAAGGCGCCCCATTTGCGCGTCGGCAGCGCGGTCTCCATGCGGTTGTAGCGGACCGTCAGCGCGGCGTCGCGCGGGGTGGCGAACACCTTGTTGCGGATCGCGTGGGCGTACTGGTCGGCCGGCTTCGGGTAAGCGAAATCTTCCGGGGGACGCTCGGGACCGCGCTCCAGCGCGCGCACTTTGAGGCCTTCCTTGGCCAGTTCGATGGCCATCAGGGAGCCGGCCCAGCCGAGGCCGACGATGACGACGTCGACTTCGTCGTTGGTGATGTTTGGCATAGCTTGTTCTGGTTTGTGAATGGGTGCGGGGTCAGGCGCGCTTGCCGCTCAGGCTCACGGGGCCGAGCGGGTACTTGACGTTGTGCTGGTCCACCCATTCGGTGAACGCGCCACGGGCGCCCGGGAAGCCGATCGCGACCCAGGCCTTCATGTCCTTGTTACCGCCGTACATCGGGTCGGCCAGGTAACCGTTCTTGGTGTCGCCCAGCAGCTGGCCGAAGAACTGGGATGCCTTCAGCGCCGGCTCGCCCAACGCGGCAAAGTCGACCACGTTCTTCTGCAGGTTGGTGAGCATGGCGTCCTTGTCGGCATCGCCCAGCTTCTCGAAGGGCTTGCCATACGCCTGCCGGGCATGCTGTTGCGCCAGCTTGATGCCGATGCGGTACATCTCCTGCGGGCTGTGCGGGTTCTGGAAGCCCAGCGTCGGCGCGAATTCGGCCGGGTGCGGTCCCTGCATGTAGATGTCCGCACCCAGACCCCGGTGCAGCTGCTGGTCGATGAAGACCGGCACATTGGTTTCCAGGGCGCCCGGGCCGCGGCCTTCGGCGGGAATCAGGCGATCGCAGGCGGCCAGGATGAAGGTCCATTCGGCCGGCGTGAAGAACACAGGCTTGTACTCGCGCAGTTCGACGCCTTCGAGCCCCTCGGCGCGCGCGCGCTGGACCAGGGGCAGGGAAACGATGGGGATGGCTGCGGCGCCGGCAACCAGGAGCGACCGGCGCGACAGTTTGATTTTCTCGTTGGACATGGGAGGCTGGAAGGGAATCTTAGGAGACAGGCAAACGATGTGATAGCAAGATTGCAAATCGGAATCTATTTTATTACTGAACTATTCATTATCGAATTACGGATTCTACTTACGCAACTTCCCTGAGGGCGGACGCGCAAATGCAAAACGCCAAGCTCGGGAGCTTGGCGTTTCAGGGGGAAGGAGAGATGCCTGGCAGGTTCAGCCGTTGCCGTCAAAGGCCTGCAGCACCCTGGCGCCAAGTGCTTCCAACTGCTGCAATTCCGCCGCGCTCAAGCCGGCATAGGCAGCAGTGAGAGCGGCGGAGACGGCGGGCAAGACCTGTTCGGCGAGGGCACTGCCCTCCGCTGTCAAGGTGATCATCACGCCCCGCCGGTCAGCGGGCGCCGGGTTGCGCACGATTAGCCCGCGCGCCGCGAGTTCATCGCAGATGCGCGTGAGGTTGGCCGGCTTCTCGTAACAGGCCTGGCTCAGGCGCGAGGCCGCCGAGGTCTCGCCGGGACTGCCGTACAGGATGGCCAGCACCGTATGGCTGGTGTCGACCAGGTCGAATTGCTTGAGTACGGCGTTGGCCCGGTCGCGCAGGCTTTTCTGCAGGTGATAGGTCAGCCGCACCAGGCGCATCGCCTCCTGCGGATAGCCTGGCATGCGGTCCGCGATTCTTTCCAGCCGTTCGCGGGTCGGGCCAAACTCACTCATCCAATTCCTCCTTGCGCATCGAGGGAGGAATTGTAAACGCTGGCGATGACAAGATGCCATCCGGCCGCGCTAGCGGAAACGTCAACGCCGGCGCCAGAGCTGCAGGCCCACTGCCGCCCCGGCCAGCGCCGCGCCCATCACCAGCGCGGTGTGACGCTGTGGTACCGGCCGCCTCTGGCCGCTGTGCACCCCGCTCGGCCTGTCGGACGGCGCATACAGCGCCCCTTCGGTGACCGGCGCAGGATCCGCCCGTTTGCGCCACACGTCCAGGAAAGCCTTCATGCCGGCGGTCAGCGGCGGCGCGAACTGGCTCAGCTTCATGAGGAGGGCCGGCGCGCCGACCGCCGTGGTGGCGCGCGGATTCCGCGCCAGCGCGACCACGGCTTCGGCCACCTTTTCCGGTGCCAGCACGCCCGGCGGGTAGGACAGGCGCGCGCCGGTGTAGTTGGCGGCATGCTCGAAGCCGGGCGTGTCGACGAAGGTCGGGTAGACATCGCAGACGTGGATGCGCGGATGGCCGCGCAACTCGCCGCGCAGGGCTTCGCTGAAGCCGCGCAGCGCGAACTTGCTGGCGGAATACGCGGCGGCATAGGGCGAGGCGACGTAGCCGCCCACCGAGATCATGTTGACCCAGATGCCGTGGTCCTGGGCCAGGAATACCGGCAGCACGGCGTGCGCCTCGTTCATGTGGCCGATCAGGTTGGCCTCCACCACGCGCCGGTGGTCGGTCAGCGGCACTTCGTGGTACTTGCCGACCGCGCCGATGCCGACGTCGCTGAACCAGAGGTCGATGCCGCCCAGCGCGTCGCGCGCATCGCGGGCAAACGAGGCCACGGCATCGGCATCGGTGACGTCGACCACGCCGATGTCCACCGTGGCGCCGGCCCCGGCGCAACTGCGGGCGATGTCTTCCAGGCCCTCCTTGCCGCGCGCGCCGAGCACCAGCCGGGCGCCCTCCCTGGCGAAGGCGATGGCGGTGGCGGCGCCGATGCCGCTGGATGCACCGGTGATGACGACGCGGATGTTTTTCAGGTTCATGGGATGCACCTTTCCAAGGACAGTGGATGTTGCGCCTTGCGGCGTTCTGCATCCAGTGTCGCATGGAAGGCCGGTGCACCGGCTCACCGTTGGCCGCGTCCGGTCAGGGCAGCAGCACCGACAGGTCCCGGGCGCCGCGCAGCAATACCGGCAGGAAATCCTGGCGCATGCGTTCGACGCTGGCGCGGGCGGCCTGGGCGCCGACGTTGATGGCAGCCACCACCCGTCCCGAGGCGCCGCGCACCGGCACCGCGATCGAGCGAAGGCCGAGTTCCAGCTCCTCGTCGATGAGCGCGTAGCCGTCGCGGCGCACGCCGTCCAGGATCTCGCGCAGGCGTTTCTGGCTGACCACGGTATGCTCGGTCAGGGCGCGCAGTGTCACCCGCGCGAAGTAGGCGTCCAGTTCGTCCGGATCGAGCTGGGCCAGCATCACCCGGCCCAGCGAGGTGCAGTAGGCGGGCAGGCGGCTGCCGGTGTTCAGACCGATCGACATCACGCGCGAGGCCGCCGAGCGCGCCACGTACAGGATCTCGCCTTCGTCCAGCACGGCGAGCGAGCTCGATTCGCCCAGCTCGCGGCTGATGTTGTCGAGGTAAGGCTGGCTGGAGACGGTGAGCGGCGTCGAGGACAGATAGGAATAGCCGAGCGTGAGCACCTTGGGCCGCAGCGAAAAGTTGTTCAGCTCCGCGTCGACAAAGCCCAGTTGCTGCAGGGTGTACAGGCAGCGGCGCACTGCGGCGCGCGGGATGCCGGTCTTCTGGCTGATCTGGGCGATGGTCTGCGGCTTGCGCGAATCGCTGAAGGCGCGCACCACGGCCAGGCCGCGCGCCAGCGAGGTCATGAAGCTGGGATCGGTCAGGGCGTCGATCTGCTCTGCGATCGTCGGTTCGCGGACTTCCGGCGCGCCGGCGGCGTCGATGTGCTCGGTCTTGCTGGTCGATGAGGGCATGGTGCGGTGCTGGACAGGATGAAGTAAATGCCGGACCGGTTTGCGTTCGACGGCCGGAAGCGCTACACTCGATGTACGGTAATCGACTGCATGTGCGATTATCGAACATTATCTGTGATTGTTAACGGGATTTCAAGGGGCGTGGCCTGCGCCGCGCACCGGACAAGGCGGAAACATGATTGACAAGACCTACGAAACGCTGGAAAGCGCGGTGGCCGACATCCACGACGGCGCCACCGTGATGATCGGCGGCTTCGGCAATGCCGGCATGCCGGCGGCGCTGATCGACGCGCTGATCGCCCATGGCGCGCGCGAGCTCACCATCGTCAACAACAACGCCGGCAACGGCGACACCGGCCTGGCCGCGCTGCTGGCGGCCAAGCGCGTGCGCAAGATCATCTGCTCCTTCCCGCGCCAGTCCGATTCCTGGCACTTCGACGCGCTCTACCGCGCCGGCGAGATCGAGCTCGAACTCACGCCGCAGGGTAACCTGGCCGAGCGCATCCGCGCCGCCGGTGCCGGCATCGGCGGCTTCTTCACGCCGACCGGCTACGGCACCCTGCTGGCCGAGGGCAAGGAAACCCGCCTGATCGACGGCAAGCACTACGTGCTGGAGTCGCCGATCCACGCCGACTTTGCACTGATCAAGGCGCTGCGCGGCGATCGCTGGGGCAACCTGGTGTACCGCAAGACCGCGCGCAACTTCGGCCCGATCATGGCGATGGCTGCCAAGACCACGGTCGCCCAGGTGAACGAGATCGTCGCGCTCGGCGAAATCGATCCGGAAACCATCGTCACCCCCGGCATCTTCGTCCAGCGCGTTGTGAAGGAGGCCGCATGAGCATGACTAAATACACCCGCGACCAGATCGCCGCCCGCGTCGCCCAGGACATCCACGAAGGTGCCTACGTCAACCTGGGCATCGGCTTGCCGACCAAGGTCGCCAACTACCTGCCGGCGGACCGCGAAGTCTTCCTGCACAGCGAGAACGGCGTGCTGGGCATGGGCCCGGCCCCGGCACCCGGCGAGGAAGACGAAGACCTCATCAATGCCGGCAAGCAGCCGGTGACCCTGCTCACCGGCGGCGCCTATTTCCATCATGCGGATTCGTTCGCGATGATGCGCGGCGGCCACCTGGACATCTGCGTGCTGGGCGCCTTTCAGGTCTCGGAAAAGGGTGACCTGGCCAACTGGCACACCGGCGCGCCGGATGCGATTCCAGCCGTCGGCGGCGCCATGGACCTAGCCATCGGCGCCAAGCAGGTGTTCGTCATGATGGACCACCAGACCAAGACCGGGGAAAGCAAGATCGTGCGCGCGTGCAGCTACCCGCTGACCGGCGTCGCCTGCGTCAACCGCATCTACACCGACCTGGCCGTACTCGACGTCACCCCACAGGGCTTGCGCGTGCGCGAGATGGCGCCGGGCCTGACTTTCGAAGCGCTGCAGGCCGTCACCGACGCGCCGCTGTTGTCACCTGAACCAGGAGCTTGAACATGATCGATGCTTATATCTGCGATGCCATCCGTACCCCGATCGGCCGCTACGGCGGCGCGCTGAAGGACGTGCGCGCCGACGACCTCGGCGCCATCCCGCTGCGCGAACTCATGAAACGCAATCCCGGCGTGGACTGGACCCAGGTCGACGACGTGATCTACGGCTGCGCCAACCAGGCCGGCGAAGACAACCGCAACGTGGCGCACATGGCCTCGCTGCTGGCCGGGCTGCCGCCCGACGTGGCCGGCACCACCGTCAACCGCCTGTGCGGCTCGGGCATGGACGCCATCGGCATTGCCGCGCGCGCGATCAAGGCCGGCGAGACCCGCCTGATGATCGCCGGCGGCGTGGAATCGATGACGCGCGCGCCCTTCGTGATGGGCAAGGCCGAGACCGCGTTCTCGCGCAACGCCCAGATCTACGACACCACCATCGGCTGGCGTTTCCCGAACAAGGTGATGAAGCATTTGTACGGCACCGATTCGATGCCGGAAACGGCCGAGAACGTGGCCGTCGACTACAAGGTCTCGCGTGAAGACCAGGACCGCTTCGCGCTGGCCAGCCAGGTGAAAACCGCGCGCGCCCAGCGCGAAGGCCTGTATGCGGACGAAATCGTGCCGGTGGAGATCCCGCAAAAGAAAGGCGATCACATCCTGTTCGAGCGCGACGAACACCCGCGCGAAACCAGCATCGAGGCGCTGGCGAAACTGAAGGGCGTGGTGCACCCGGGCGGCAGCGTCACCGCCGGCAATGCGTCCGGCGTGAACGACGCCGCCTGCGCGCTGCTGATTGCGAACGACGAGGCGGCGCAAGCCTATGGCCTGACCAGGCGTGCCCGCATCGTCGGCATGGCCACCGCCGGCGTGCCGCCGCGCGTGATGGGCATCGGTCCGGCGCCGGCGTCGAAGAAGCTGCTGGCCCAGCTGGGCATGACGATGGACCAGATGGACATCATCGAGCTGAACGAAGCCTTTGCTTCGCAGGCGCTGGCGGTGCTGCGCGAACTGGGCGTGGCCGACGACGATCCGCGCGTGAACCCCTACGGCGGTGGCATCGCCCTCGGCCATCCGCTCGGCATGAGCGGCGCGCGCCTGGTGACGACCGCGATGTACCAGCTGCACCGTACCGGCGGGCGCTACGCGCTGTGCACCATGTGCATCGGGGTCGGGCAGGGCATCGCCATGGTCATCGAGCGGGTGTAAAGCCGCAATCCGGGTGCCGTCCCGGAAGACGGCCGCTCGGGCAGCGCGAGCGGCGCCCGGCTCCGCCCGTTCTTGCCCTCGACCGGCCAAGCGGTGCCGCGTGGTACAGCGTGGTGCCGCACCCGGTTGAAGTGCTTGAACAAACCGTTTCGGGCTGCTCCCAACACGCTCCGCTCAATCGCTTGAGCAATCGCGGTGGCGGCGTCGACGGATGGCGCGCCGGTGCTAGCATCCCGGTAGCGCCGCGCAGCCGTGCGGCGCGCTTCGTCGATGCGGTGGGAGGACAATGTTCGTTCGGATGGTGTTGCTCGTCGCCTTGATGACGGGCCAGTCGGCATGGGCGCAAGGCTGGGTACAGACCCGTGGCGGCGCCGCGGACTTCGCGCTGGCCGGGCCGGGCGGCGCGGCGCGCATCGTGCGTGCGCCGATGGATGCCAAGGTGGTCGCGCACGCCGTGCACGACCTGGCGGCCGACATCGAACGCGTCAGCGGGCGCAAGCCGGCGGTCGAGCACAAGGCCGATATCGCCGTAGGCGCGCCGGCCGTGCTGGTCGGGACACTGGGCAGGAGCCCGCTCGCCGATGCGCTCGCGGCGAGCGGCAAGATCGATCTGTCCGGCCTGCGCGGGCAATGGGAAAGCTTCGTCATCGCCACCGTCGAACGTCCGCTGCCGAGTGTGCCGCGCGCGCTGGTCATCATCGGCAGCGACCCGCGCGGCACCGCCTTCGGCGTCTACGAACTGGCGCAGGCGATCGGCGTGTCGCCCTGGACCTGGTGGGCCGACGTCGCGCCGGCGCGCAAGGACGCCCTGTACGTGGCGGCCGGCCTGCGCCGCTTCGGCCCGCCCTCGGTCAAGTACCGCGGCATCTTCATCAACGACGAGGACTGGGGGCTGCGCCAGTGGGCCGCGCGCACCCACGAACCGGAACACGGCAACATCGGCCCCAAAACCTATACCCGCATCTTCGAACTCCTGCTGCGACTGAAGGCCAACACCCTGTGGCCGGCGATGCACCCGGGTACCAGGCCCTTCAACAGCTTCCCCGAGAATGCCGCGCTGGCCGACGAATACGGCATCGTGATGGGTTCCTCGCACGCGGAGCCCATGCTGCGCAATAACGTCGGAGAGTGGAAGGACGACCCGGACAAGTATAACTACGCCACCAACCGCGAGGGCGTGCGCCGCTACTGGGAAGAGCGGGTTGCCGCCAACGGCCGCTACGAGAACATCTGGACGCTCGGCACGCGCGGCATCCATGACGGCGCGATGCAGGGACCGAAGGCGGTGCCGGAACGGGTGGCGCTGCTGGAGTCCATCTTCGCCGACCAGCGCGCACTGCTGGCGAAGCACGTGAACCCGCGGGTGGAACAAGTGCCCCAGCTGTTCGTGCCCTACAAGGAAGTGCTGGAACAGTACCGCGCCGGCATGCGGGTGCCGGACGACGTCACGCTGATGTGGACCGACGATAATTTCGGCTACGTGCGCAGCTTTACCACGCCGGCCGAACGCCAGCGCGACGGCGGCTTCGGCGTCTACTATCACATCTCTTACCTGGGGGCGCCGCTGTCCTATTTGTGGCTGGCGACCACGCCCCCCGGCCTGATCTGGGAAGAGATGAAGCGATCGTACGATGCCGGCGCCGACCGCATCTGGATCCTGAATGTGGGGGACCTCAAGCCGGCCGAAATCGGCACCGAATTCTTCCTGCAGATGGCCTGGGACATCGAGCGCTGGCGTCCCGATAAGCTGCAGGACTTCCTTCAGGGCTGGGCCGCGCGCGAGTTCGGGCCTGCGCACGCGACCGGGATCGCGGCCATCATGGACGCCTATTACCTCTTGAACTTTCAGCGCCGGCCGGAACACCTGCAATGGTGGCTGCCGAAGGAGGCCCCGCGCCGCAGTCCCTTCAGCGCGGCTCGGGCAGATGCGCGCCAACGCGCGTTTGCCGACTTGCGCCGGCGCGTGGCCGCCTTGACGCCGGCGATCCCGGCCGCGAGCCGCGATGCCTGGTTCGAGCTGGTCGCCTATCCGGTGCAGGCCTCGGCGCTGGCCAACGAACGCTTCTTCGAGGGCGAAGGTGGCCGGCGCGAGGCCGCCATGGCGGCCGACGCCGAGCTGGGCAAGCTGAATGCCTGGTGGGACAGCGGCCTGGCCGGCGGCAAGTGGCGCCACATCATGGCCGAGAACCTGCCGGATGGCGAATGGAAGTCGATGCGCAGCGCGCGCTGGACCATGCCAGCTGATCCCGCGCAGCCATCGGCAAGCGAGCCGCCGTCGCAGGACATCGTGCTCGAGGCCGAGCAGTTCGACGGCCAGCGCAAGCTGGGCGCGGCGGGCTGGCAAGCCGTGCACGGCTTGGGGACCAGCGGCAGCGGTGCGGCGGTGCTGGTGGCGCCGGGCGGGAATGGCATCGCGCCGGAACGGGCGGCCATCGACGCACCGCGCCTGGACTACCGGTTCGATCTGGCGCAGGCGGGCGAGCTGAGCGTGCGCGCGCAACTGCTGCCGACCCATCCCGGCACCGGCAGGCTGCGCTTCGCACTGGCGCTCGATGAGGGCGCGCCGCAGGTGCTGGAAATGGCGAACCGCGATGGCGGCGCCGAGTGGGCCGAAGGCGTGTTGAACAATGCGCGCACGGTGTCGGCGACGCTGGGCCGGGCTTCGGCCGGCAGGCACGTGCTGCACCTGATTGCCATCGATCCTGGCGTAGTCGTCGACAAGCTGACGCTGGCCGGCGCCGGGCCTTGATACGGGTGAGAACAGATGTTTGCAGCCGGCCCGATCCAGGCGTATGCTGTGTCTAAACAAAGACCACAAACAGCTGGAGACAATCATGAACATTCGCCACGCTTCGTCTCATCTCGCCACGCGCTTCCACCAACCCATGCGCTTCGGCCGCTTCTGGCGCGGCCATGAGCTCCCGCTGCGCATGATCCAGATCGCCTTGTTGCTCTTCCTCGGCGTCGTCGGCGCGCAGTGGATCGCCCGTGCCGTGCGCCTGGTGGCCACGAGCTTTACCTGAACCATTAACCGCAGCCGGGATCGGAAGCCGATCCCGGCCACCGGCGCATCAGCGGATGCTGTAGTTCACGCTGGCGTAGAAACGCCGTCCGCGTGGATCCGTATAGGTAGGGTCGTAGCCCGACAGGAAATAATATGCCTGGTTCGAGTACGGCGGGCTGCGGTCGAACATGTTCTGCACGCCGGCGCGCAGTTTCAACTGCTCGTTGATGGCCCATGCGGCCGACAGATCCCACACGGAATACGCTTTCACCCGGTTCTGCGCGACCACGCTGCCGTCGTCGATGTTGATCGCCGTGTTCTGGTCTTCGTAGCCGCTCGAATAGGTGTTCGATAGGCTGGCCGACAGCGGGCCGCGCTCCCAGTCGAAGGTGATGGTATGGCGCCAGCGCTGCACCACACTGTCGGTCACGAAGCGGCCGCGGTTGCTGACGAAGGCATCGCCCGGCGCGTTCTGGATTTTCGAGTCCAGCACGTAGGTGCCGTTGAGGCGTCCGCCGAAGCGGCCGATCGGCGTGTCGAGGCCGCGCACCGTGACCGCCAGGTCCAGGCCCTTGGCGACCTGGGCGCCGCGGTTTTCCTTGCGCAGGTCGATGTAGTCGATGTAGCCGTCTTCGTCGCGGTGCACCAGGTCGCCGTACTTGGCCAGGTTGCCGAGGATGATGTCGTCACCGATTTCGCTGATCAAGTCGGTGCGCTTGATGTTCCAGTAATCGAGCGAGGCGTTGACGTGGCGGCCGACTGCGGCCACCGCGCCCAGCGAGAACTGGCGGCTGCGTTCCGGCTTCAGGTCCGGGTTGCTGTAGCGGCGCGTATCCCAGTTGTCGGCGCAGTCGGCGTAGTTGTTGTCGACGGTGGCGCAATACACCGGATCGGGCAGGGTGGCGGTGCTGCTGTAGACGGTGGGGCGGTGCAGTTCCGTCATCGAAGGCGCGCGGAAGCCGCGGCCGGCCGAACCGCGCAGCAGCAGGCCCGCCGTCGGCCGGTAGGACAGGCCGATCTTCGGGCTGGCGGCGCCGCCGACCTGCTGGTAATGGTCGTAGCGGCCGGATACCTGGGCTTCCCATTGCTTGGCGAAGGGCAGCAGCAGCTCGCCGTACACGGCTTCGACGTTGCGGCTGTCATGCGTGGCGCGGCCGCCTTCCGGCGCGGCGTCGTTGTTGATGTTGTCGCTCAGGAGCAGGGCCGAGGGCGTGAAGTCGTTCTTTTCGCGCCGCGCTTCGCCGCCTATCGCCAGGGCCAGGTCGCCGCCCGCCATCGGCATCAGGGCGCGCGAGAACTTGAAATCCCAGGAATCCATGGTGCCGCGCGCATGGCGCACGTCGTCGTTGACCTGGATGCTGTCCAGCAGCGCCTGGCCTTCGGCGCCCGATGGGCCGAAAGGATTGATGCGGCCGTCGGCGATCCCTTCCAGCAGCTCGTTGTACAGCACGTAGCCGTGGACGTCCTTGTCCTTGACCGTGTTCACGCTGTGGTTGAAGGCGGTGTCGTAATCCCAGCCGCCCAGCTTGCCGGAGAGGCCGACCACGATGCGCACGCCTTCGCTGGTCAGCTCGCTCTTGCGGCGTCCGGCCTCGTTCAGGCGCATGCGCAGTTCCAGCTCGCCGGGGACGTCGTCGTCGGTCAGCTGGTCGAGCCCCGTACCGGCCAGTTGCGGCACGCGGCTATAGTCGATGTAGCCGGTCACGCGCGCGGCCGAGCCGACGTAGTCGGTCCTGGCGCGGCTCAGGGACAGTTCGGCATAAGCCTGGTGGTCGGCGCCGATCTTCATGACGCCGCGGCCGAGGAAGCTGCTCTTTTCCGACTTCGGATAGAGCTCGGTGTCGTTCATGTAATCGTAGGTGCAGGCGTCGACGCCACCGGTGCCGGCCGGCAGGTAGACGTTGTCCGGGCCCGCGCAGCCGGGAATCGCCAGATTGATCAGGCGGTTGGTGATCGGCCGGCCGTTCAGCGTAAAGCCGATCTCCTGCAAATGATCGCGCTGCGCCTGGCTCAGGCGGATGTTGGCCGGGCTGGTGTAGCCGGACAGCAGGTGGCCGAGGCGCTGCTCCACGCCCAGGCCCTGGACGAAGCCGCGCTGCGCTGTGCTGAGGGCGTCGGTGCGCTGGAAGTCGGCCACCGCGAACACGTTGTAGCCGTCGCGGTCCAGGTCGCCCTTGCCGGCGGCAACGCTGGCGGTGCGCTTGCCGGCGCCGCCTTCACGGGTCTTGCCGGCATAGGCGTTCAGTTCCAGGCCCTGGAAATCCTTGCGCGTGATGAAGTTGATGACGCCGCCGATGGCATCGGTACCATACAGGGCCGAGGCGCCGTCCAGCAAGACCTCGACGCGCTCGAGCGCCGCCGCCGGGATGTTGTTCAGGTCGACCCCGCTGTCGTCGCCGGGCGAGGCGAAGTTGGCCATGCGCCGGCCGTTCAGCAGCACCAGCGTCGACGAGGTGCCGATGCCGCGCAGGTTGGCGCTGTTGAAGCCGCGCTGGTCGCCGCCCACGTTGATGCTGGCGCCATCGGTCAGGCCGCCGACGTTGGCCGAGACCCGCGTCATCAGTTCGGCGGCGGTGGTCACGCCGGCCTTTTCGATTTCCTCGCGCGTGATGGTCTGCACCGGCAGTGTGGTTTCCGCTTCGACGCGGCGGATGGCGGAACCGGTTACCTCGACGGTCCGCATTCCGCTGGCCGCCTCCTGTGCCACCGCCGGCAAGCTCAATGCGCCGGCCGCAATCCAGGTTCCTGCCAGCAGGGCGCCGCGCACCGCACCGGCCGCCCTCGTCATCTTCGTGTTCATGCTTTCTCTCTGTTAATACGTAGCAATTGGACGATATGCAAGGCTTGGCACACAAGCAAGGAAAAACGAATTGATGCGAAGGAAATGTTGCGCAAGTGGTACGGGCACGGCACGCTTGGGTGCCGACGCCCCAGGATGGTGCGGCTGTGCGCGGGATGCGGTCGCTTGCCTGTCTCGCAACTGGGACATTTTGACTCACTGCTTGCGCGGCGATTTCCGGTAGCATGATGGTCCCCGCCTCACGTGCTACGCGCGTGCGGCGCCCGTGGCTATCCGGGCACGCCGCTTTTTACTGCGATCACACTATGACAATACTGGACGACGCTCTCGTCGCGTGGCTGGACGCGCACGCCGAGGCACTCGACGGCGACCTGTCGGGCACGATCGACGGCCGCACACTGGCGGCGCAGCAGGCGCGCATGCTGGCGCAGCGCATGCGAATGGTCGACCTGGCCGGCACCGCCGTCCGGCTGGAACTGCAGGCCCTGGGCGGACGCGCCTTCCTGCGTACCGACCGCAGCGGCTTCATGCGCCGTTGGCGCGAGGCCGCCTTTCTGCCGCTCCTGACGCCGACGCTGGTGCAGTTGAAAACACAGGTGAAAGCCTCGCTGAAGCCGCATCCCGGCGTCTGACCGCGGCGCCCGCCGCACGCAACGAACAGGGATTTTTGAATATGCAGAACCAATCAGCCGCCGACCTGCAAGCAGAACCGGCCGCCATTCCGCACAGCGCCAGCGCCGGCCTCCTGCGCGCACTCGCGACGCGCATTCCGCAATACTGGACGCTGACCAAGCCGCGCGTCACCCAGATGACCGTGTTCTGCGCGGTGATCGGCAGCCTGCTGGCCACGCCCGGGTTTCCGGGCTGGCCGCTGCTGCTGTGGAGCGCGGCCGGCATCTGGCTGCTGGCCGGCGCCGCGTTTGCGGTGAATTGCCTGATCGAGGCCGAGGTCGACGCCCGCATGGCGCGCACCGCGCGCCGCGCCACCGCCAACGGCGAGCTGACGCGCATGCAGGCCGTGACCTTCGCGCTGGCGCTGGGCGGCGCCGGGGCCGCGGTGCTGTACACCCGGGTCAATCCGCTCACCATGTGGCTGACCCTGGCGACCTTCGCCGGCTATGCCTTCATCTACACGATTTTCCTGAAGCCGAACACGCCGCAGAACATCGTGATCGGCGGCTTCGCGGGAGCCATGCCGCCGGCGCTGGGCTGGGCCGCCGTCACCGGCAGCGTGCCCATGGAGGCCTGGCTGCTGGTCCTGATCATCTTCCTGTGGACGCCGCCGCATTTCTGGGCGCTGGCCATGTACCGGCGCGACGATTACGCGCGTTCCGGCCTGCCGATGCTGCCGGTCACCCACGGCATGGCGCATACCGGCTTGTGCGTGTGGCGTTACAGCCTGTTGCTGGCCGCCGCGGCGGCCCTGCCGTGGGCGGTCGGCATGAGCGGCCTGCCTTATCTGGCGGCGGCCGCCGTGCTGAATGCCGTGTTCCTGCGCTATGGCTGGCTGGTGCACAAGCGCTATTCCGATGCGATCGCGCGCAAGTCCTTCACCTGGTCGATCATCTATCTGGGCCTGCTGTTCGCGGCCCTGCTGCTGGATCATTACCTGGCGCGCTGAAGCCCGTTGCGAGGCGGTGTCAGCGCACCGCCGCCGCCGTCCCCTGCCACTTGGCCGTGCGCTCCGGCGCCACGAAGGCGAGGGCTTCCTCGAAGGAGCGCAGGACGATGTCGACGTGCTGCTCGACCAGCGGCTGGCTGGTGGTCGAGGTGTCGATCGACAGCCGGATCGTGGCCAGCAGGGCGTGCGGCACATTGGCGCGCATGGCGTCGGCGGCGTCCATCCACTGGTTTAGCTGTTCTTCGACCGGATACGGCAGGAACACCGTGGACACCAGTCCCGACTTCTCCGGATCCGGGCGCTGTTCTTCCGCATCCAGGGTGGTGCTGCGCGCATCGACATCGGCCTCGCGCAGCGAGCGCACCAGCAGTTCGCTCAGCACGGCATCGCGTTCTGCCGGCAGGCCTGCGCACAGCACCACCGAACGCAGCGGCACATCGAGCGAGCCTTGCCAGCGTCCCTGGCGTGCCTCGCGCATCTGGCGCAGGTGGGCGCCGAGGTTGGCGTCCAGCAGCGAGACGTCGCGGCGGCGCCGGCGCCGGCTGATGACCGGCATGCGGTCGCCGAGGGTGAGGGCGGTCGCCACCGCGGCCGTGGTGGCGCGTATCGTGTCCATCTGGTTGGCGTCGATCTGGCCGCTGCGGTTGTCGGCGGCGGCAATCGACAGGCCTGGCAGCAGCACCTGGTCGCAATAGCGGGCGAAGCTGGCGCGGCGCAGGTAGGACTGGGCATCGCGCAGGATGGTGTAGGTGTCGCCGGTCAGGGCGCGCTGGTAGAAACGCTGGCCACCGCTGACGCTGGGCGCGTCGCCGAGCAGGATGGTCACCGGCTCCAGCCCGCGCACGTGGCGCCCCGCGACCACCAGGCACAGGGTCAGCGGCGTCGACAGCAGCAGGCCAACCGGGCCCCACAGCGCGCCCCAGAACAGCGCCGACACGATCACCGCCAGCGGCGACAGGCCGGAACTATGGCCATAGACCTTCGGTTCCACCACGTTGGCTACAAGCAGTTCCAGCGATACGAACAGTACCACGCAGGACACGGCCAGCTGCCAGCCGGGGTCGATGGCGGCGACGAACATCGCGATGACGATACCGGCCGCCATCACCCCCAGGTAGGGCACGAAGCGCACCATGCCGCTGAGTGCACCCCACAGTGCCGCGTGCGGCACCCCGGCCACCCACAGCAAGCCGCCGATCAGGGTGCCGAAGGTGAGGTTGACCACCAGCTGCGAGAAGAAGAAGCGCGACACGCCCTGGGCCGCATCGCCGAGCGTGCGGATGGTGCGGCTGACCTCGCTCTGGCCGGCGAGCCGGATCACGCGGTCGCGCAGCGATTCGTGTTCGATCGAAATAAAGATCAGCAAGACCAGCACCAGGCCGGCTTCCCCGATCGGGCCCCAGGCCAGAGAGAACAGGCGCGCCAGCTGGTCGCGCGTGGTCAGGCGCGGCGGACGCACCTCGACCGGCAGCGGCTGGGTCGGGCTGACGGTGACCGTATTGATGCCGCGCTTGCCAATCGGCGTCGATGGCGCCTGCGGCGACACCGCGCTGAGCTCGGCCTCGATGCGCGCGAACGGCCGCTCGGTCAGCTCGCGCACGGTGGCGATCTTGGTGCGGATCGCGGCCCGGTACTTGGGCAGGTCGCCGGTGACGGCCACCAGCTGGAAGGCCAGGATGGTGCCGACACCGACCACGGCCGTCGTCACCAGCACCACCGACAGCAGGGTCGCCGGCATCTGGCCGATGCCGACGCGGCGCATGCTGCGGATCAGGGGCGCGATCACCAGGCTGAGAATCGAAGCCAGGGCAAGCGGTTCAAGCACGTCGCGGCCGAAATACAGCAGGCCGAGAAAACAGGAAGCCGTTACGAGGGAGCCGGAGCTCAGGTGCTTGAATAAGGGAGAGTCGCGCATTCGCGGGGGAGCGCCGGGCACCCCATGTCCATAAAACCTCCAATGTAACGAAAAAATGGCTAAGGATCAATTCGGGAAAACCCGCAATGGTGCGGACGGGTGCTTCCGGTACTCGATCAGGCCCGTCCGCGCGCTGCCGGCGCAGCCGCCGATTTCTGCGCCGCGGAGATCGTCCACATATAAATAGTGCGCCCGGACGCGTCCACGGTCTGCTCGGGCGGCCAGTCCGCCCCCATGTCGAAGGCGTGCGAGACCACCCGGGTGCCCACCTTCAACTGCTGCCACAGCTGAGGCCGCAGACGAATATTGACATTGGGCAGCAGATACAAGGTTACTACCGAGGCCGGCGACAAATCGGTCTGGAACAGATTGGCCACGCGCAAATCGACGCGGCCATCGACCCCGGCCTTCCTGGCGTTGGCCTTGGCTTCGGCGATGCGTTCCGGATTGATGTCGATGCCGACGCCACGCGCGCCGAACTGTTTTGCGGCGGTGACCACGATGCGGCCATCGCCGCAGCCGAGGTCGTAGACGACATCGCTCTTGCCGACCTTGGCCACGGCCAGCATGCGGTCGACCACATCCTGCGGGGTGGGCACGTAGGGCACGTCGAGCTTGGGCGGCGTGGTGACGGCCTGGGCAAACGCGCTGCGGCCCGGAACCAGGGCCAGGCCGGTGCCGGCGGCGAAAGAAGCGGCAAAGGAGCCGGCACTGAGCAGCAGGCTGCGGCGGGTGGAGGAAGTCATTGTCGGTGCTCCTTGGCTTGGGTTTCGGTGGGAAGGATGGCGTGCCGGTCCTGCAGCGCCAGCAGCAGCCACAGCACGAGCACGCCGGCGCCCAGCACGGCGACGCCGATCCAGGCGGCGTTGAGGCCGCCCAGCGCGTGCATCGTCACGTGCTGGGCCGACACATAGGACAGGCTGGACCACAGCATGCCGGCGCAGGCGGCGCAAAACAGTAGCGGCAGCAAGGGATACAGCGGCACGCGGAAAGGACGCCGCGTGTGCGGCTCGCGCCGCCGCAGCACGAACAGGGCGATGCCGGTCAGCAGGAAGAACAGCCAGAACACGGGCGCCGTGAATTCGACCATGGCGCGGAAGCCGCTGCCGAGCGCAGTGCCCAGGGTCACCAGGGCCAGCGCCGCCGCGCATTGCAGCAGCAGGGCCACCCGCGGGGTGCCGCGCGCATTGTCCCAGCCGGCCAGCCAGCCCAGCGCGCGCCAGTCGCGTCCCAGCGCATAGCCGGTGCGGGCGCCGACGATCATGGTGGCATTGATCGAGGTGAGGGCCGACACGGCCACCAGCAGCGCCAGCACGCGCTCGCCGGCCGGCCCGAAGGCCAGGCGCATGACGTCGGCGGCCGGTGCGCTCGAGGCGGCCAGGCGCGCCATGCCAAGCGCGTGCCAGCAAGCCCAGGCCACCAGCAGGTAGAGCAGGGTGATCAGGGTAACGGACAGCACCAGCGCACGCACCATGGTGCGGCGGCCGTCGCGCACTTCGGCGCTGATGTAGGCGGCTTCGTTCCAGCCGCCGTAGGCCAGCAGCACGAACACCATGGCCAGGCCGAAGGATGAAGGCGGGCCTGCGCCCGCAGCCTGGCCCATGCCGGCACCGGCGGCGGCAGCGGGCGCATCCGGCCCGGCCAGCAGCGCCGCGCCCATGGCCACGGCCACCAGGCCGGCCACTTCGACCAGGGTCAGGCCGGTCTGGGCCAGGCTGGCGCCGCGCAGCCCGGTCAAGTTGAGCAGGCCCAGCGCCAGCACCGCTGCCACCGCCCAGGCGGCGGTGCCGAGCGCCGGCGAAGAGGTTGGCAAGGGCAGTACCTGCTGCAGGTAGTCGCCGAACACGAAGGCGAGCAGGGCGATGGAACCGGTGGTGATCACGGCATAGCGCGCCCAGCCGAACAGGAAGGCCAACCCGCGCCCATAGGCCCGCTGCAGGAAGTGATAGTCGCCGCCGGCGTGGGCGTAGGCGGTGCACAGCTCGGCATAACACAGGGCGCCGATCAGCGACACCACGCCGCCCAGTGCCCAGGCCAGGAACATCCAGGAGGCGCCGCCGCTCATCCCGGCCACCAGCGCCGGCGCCTTGAAGATGCCGGCTCCCACGACCACGCCGACGATCAGCGTGATGGCTTCGCGCAGGCCCAGCAGCGGGCGCGGACCGTCGTTGGCGGTGGATGGGGTGGGCATGGGGGCGGCGCATGGATGGGTTTTTCCGGTTAGGCCGCCGCGGCCGTGCCGAGTTCCCCACGCCGCTCGTGGCTAGACCGACATCAAGGGAGATGCCATTCCGTGGAACATCCAAGGGCGCATCCAGGCGAATCGCCAACTAGATAACCAGCGGTAACGTGCGGCTCGACCGAAAGTCGTGATGTTAGTCTGGTAAGCCCATGCCGGCACAGCGCGGCATGGTACTCATTTGATCACCCGACATTTATCAATCGAGCACCGAAAGGACCACGATGAAAGCCGTTGTATTCCATGATATTGGCGATATCCGCCTGGATGAGGTTCCGGAACCGAAGATCGAGCAAGACCAGGACGCCATCGTCCGCATCACCACCAGCGCGATCTGCGGCACCGACCTGCACTTCGTGCGCGGCACATTCAGCGGCATGAAGGCCGGCACCATCCTCGGCCACGAAGCGGTCGGCATCGTCGAACAGATCGGCAACAACGTGCGTAACCTGACCATCGGCGACCGCGTCGTGATTCCCTCGACGATTGCCTGCGGCTACTGTTCTTACTGCCGTGCCGGCTATTACGCGCAGTGCGACAACGCCAACCCGAACGGCCCTAGCGCCGGCACCGCCTTCTACGGCGGTCCGCAGCCGGCCGGCGGCTTCAACGGTTTGCAGGCGGAAAAGGCGCGCATCCCCTTCGCCAACGTCAACCTGGTCAAGCTGCCGGACAATGTCACCGACGACCAGGCGATCTTGCTGTCCGACGTCTTCCCGACCGGTTATTTTGGCGCCGACATGGCCAACATCAAGCATGGCCATACGGTGGCAGTGTTCGGTTGTGGCGCGGTCGGCCAGTTCGCCATCGCGTCCGCCAGGCTGATGGGGGCCAGCCGCGTGCTCGCCATCGACCACCTGCCGGACCGGCTGGAGATGGCGCGCCGCCAGGGCGCCGAGGTCATCAATTACGACGAGGAAGACCCGGTCGCGACCATCATGGCGCTGACCGGCGGCGTCGGCGTCGACAGCGTGATCGATGCGGTCGGCGTCGATGCGCAATGCCCGCACCACGGTCCGGCCGCCGCCGAAGCCGCCGAGAAGAAGGATGAGTTCGCGGAAGAGGTAAAGAAGGTGGCGCCGCACCAGCATCCGGATGGCGACAACTGGGTGCCGGGCGACGCCCCGTCCCAGGCGCAGCAATGGGCGGTGCAGGCGCTGGCCAAGGCCGGCACGCTGTCGATCATCGGCGTCTATCCGCCAGCCGACAACAGCTTCCCGATCGGCGCCGCCATGAACAAGAACCTGACCATCCGCATGGGCAATTGCAACCATCGCAAATACGTGCCCGACCTGGTGGAACTGGTGCGTATCGGTGCGATCGATCCGACTTCGGTCATTACCAAACGCGAGCAGATGCCCTCGGTGATCGATGCCTATAAAGAGTTCGACTTGCGCCACCCGGGCTGGATCAAGGTCGAACTGATCGAATCGCGCGACGGCCGGGTGGGCTGAACGCGCCCGCCAGCGCGTCTCAAGCCGCCTCCCGCTCCAGCATCGCCAGGATGGCGGCCTTGAGCCGGGCAGCCTCCGCATCGCCGCGCGCGCGCGGCCGCGCCAGCCCGACCGGAACCTGGGCCCGCGGCGGGCCGGGCCGGCGATCGATCAGCACGATGCGGTCGCTCAGGTGCACGGCTTCGTCGATGTCGTGGGTGACCAGCAGCACGGTCAGGCCGCGTTCCCGCACCACCCGCGCGAGCATGTCCTGCAGCCGGATGCGGGTAATCGCGTCGACCGCCGAGAAGGGTTCGTCCATCAGCAGCACGCGCGGGCGCGTGTACAGGCCGCGGGCGATGGCCACGCGCTGGGCCTGGCCGCCGGACAGCTGGCGCGGCAGATGGTGCGCATAGCCGGCCAGGCCGACTTCATCGAGCAGCGCCGCCAGCACATCCGCCGGTGGCTGGCCGGCAGCGCTGCCGAAGGCGATGTTGTGCGCCACGTCCAGCCAGGGAAACAGGCGCGGCTCCTGGAACACGAAGCCGATGCCGCCGGCGATGCCGGCTTGCGCAGCGCGGCCCGGCGGTACACCGGCCAGGCGCACGCTGGCCCGGGCCGGCGTGCCGTGATCGAGCCCCGCCGCGATGGCCAGCAGCGTGCTCTTGCCGCAGCCGCTGGGGCCGACCAGGCTGACGATTTCGCCGGGCGCCAGCGCCAGGCGCAGGTGCTGCAGCACGATGCGCTCGCCGAAACGTTTTTCGTCGATGTGAATGTCAAAAAAGCTCATCGCAAGCCTTCCGCCTGGCTGCCGGCGAAATCGTCGCGCCAGGCCAGCAGGCGCCGTTCCAGGACCACCATGGCCATGTCGCTCAGCTTGCCGAGTACCGCGAGCAGCACGATCGCGGCCAGCACGATGTCGGTGCGGCTGGTCTCGCGGCCGTCGGACAGCAAATAGCCGAGGCCGCGCGTGGCTGCGATCAGCTCCGCTGCCACCATGAACATCCAGGCCAGCGACAGGCCGGTGTGCAAGCCGGTCAGGATCGCCGGCAGCGCCGCCGGGAGCAGTACGCGCCGCACTAGCACCGGCGGCGCCAGCCGGTACAGGCGCGCCACCTCGACCAGCTTGCGGTCGACTCCGCCGAAGCCGGACACCACGCCGGTGTAGACCGGGAAAAAGGCGCCGATGGCGATCAGCACCAGCTTCGGCAACTCATCGATGCCGAACCAGAGCAGCAGCAAGGGCACCCAGGCCAGCGAGGGAATCGCGCGCAGCGCCTGCAGCGAAGGGTCCAGCAGCGCAGCGGCACGCCGGTCCAGGGCTACCGACGCGCCCAGGACGACTGCCGCCCCGGCACCTGCCAGGAAGCCGACGAAGACGCGCAGCGTGCTTGCGGCAAGATGGCTGCCCAGCCCGTTTTCGGCCAGCCAGACCAGGGTGCGCGCCACGTCGGAAGGCGGCGGCATCAGGTTGGCCGGCAGCAGCCCGGCGCGCACGGCAAGCTCGGCCCCGCCCAGCAGCAGCGCCGGCAAGACGAAGGGCAGCACCCGCAGCAAGGGCAGGCCGGCACGCCGCCGCCGCGTGTCCGCCGCCGGGGCGTCCAGGATCCGGGTGTTCACGTCTCAGCCCTTCGCGATATAAGGCTGGGCGAAGCGGGTGTCGACCAGGGCCACGATGGCGCGGTCCAGGTCGGCGCCAGGCTTGACCAGGGATTCATCGCGCAGGATGGGCGCGGCCTGGCGCAGGGCGTTCAGGTGGTCGTTGCCCGGGAGCGGCTGGCTGAAATCGCTGCGCAGCTTGATCTGCAGCAGCGCCACCGGCAGCGACACCTTGGCTTCCTCGGACAAGATCTTTGCAGCGTCGACCGGATGGGCGCGTATCCAGGTGCGCGCCTGTTCATAGGCCTGGATCACACGCGCGGTTTCCTGCGGCCGGCTGGCCAGGAAATCCTCGCGCACGTTCAGGAAGCCGTAGGTATTGAAGGCCACGTTGCGGTACAGCAGGCGCGCACCGCTTTCCAGTTCGCTCGCTGCCATGTGCGGGTCGAGCCCGGCCCAGGCGTCGACCTTGCCCTGTTCCAGCGCCGCGCGGCCATCGGCGTGCTGCAGGCTCACGTGCTCGATGTCGCTGCGCTTCAGGCCCGCCAGCTGCAGGGAACGCAGCAGGAACAGATAAGGGTCGGTGCCCTTGGTGGCGGCGATCTTCTTGCCCTTCAGGTCGGCCAGGCTGCGGATAGGGGAATTTTTCTGCACCACCAAAGCGGTCCATTCCGGGCGCGAAAAGATGTAGGGCGAACGGATCGGGGTGCCGTTGGCGCGCGCCAGCAGGGCGGCCAGGCCGGCAGAGGAGCCGATGTCGATACTGTTCCCGTTCAGGTATTCCAGTGCGCGGTTGCTGCCCGCGCTGAGCACCCATTTGACGCGGGTGCCGTCGGCCCTGAAGGCTTGTTCGAGCCAGCCGAAACGGCGCAGCACCAGACTGGTGGGCGAATAATAGGCGTAATCGAGGCGCAGTTCTTCCAGCGGCGCTGCGACGGCGATGCGCGGCAGGGTCGAGGTGGCGGCGCCGGCGGCGGCGAGTTGGAGCAGGGTGCGGCGTTTCACTGGCTTCCTTTCTTCTTGTGATGATTCGTGCTCAGGCGGCCGGGCGCGGCGCCAGGATGTCGACCCGCTGCCCGGGGTGGTGGGGCGCCAGACGGTCATGGCCGAGCAACTGTCTGCGCAGGGTGCCGCCGGCGTATTCGCGGCGGTAGCATCCGCGCCGCTGCAGTTCCGGCACCACCAGCTCGACCACGTCACGCATCGATTCGTGGGCCACCGCGAAGGCGAGGTTGAAACCGTCGGCGCCGGTGTCTTCCTGCCAGGCCTGCAGCTGGTCGGCGACCTGGGCCGGGTCGCCCACCAGCACCGGGCCACGGCCACCCAGGCCGATGAAGCGGGCGGCTTCGCGCACGGTCCAGGTACGGGTCGGGTCGGCGGCGCTGAGCGAGGCCAGCGCGGTGCGGCCGGCGTCGGTGTCGATGTACTCGACCGTGGCATCGAGCGGCAGGCGACTGAAATCGACGCCGGTCCAGCCGGACAGCAGGGCCAGTGCGGCCTCGATATCGACATGCTCGAGATAATCCTGGTACTTGGCATGCGCCTCGGCCGCAGTGGGCGCGGTGACGATCAGCGCCTGTGCATACACCAGCAGTTCGCGCGGGTCGCGCCCGGCGGCACGCGCGGCCGCGCGGGTGGCGTCCACGTATTTCTTCACCACCTGCTTGCTGGGACCGGCCACGAAAGTCGCTTCGGCATGGCGTGCCGCAAAGGCCAGACCGCGCGGGGAAGTGCCGGCCTGGTACAGGAAGGGCGTGCGCTGGGGCGAGGGTTCGCACAGGTGGATGCCGGGCACCGTGTAATGCTTGCCGTGGTGGCTGATCGGATGCACGCGCGCCGGGTCGGCATACACGGCATTCGCCTTGTCGGCGACGACGGCATCGTCGTCCCAGCTTTTCTCCCACAGCTTGTAGACCACCTCCAGGTATTCGTCGGCCAGGTCGTAGCGTTCGTCGTGGCCAAGCTGTTTCGTCTGGCCCAGGTTGCGGGCCGCGCTGTCGAGGTAGCCGGTGACGATGTTCCAGCCGACCCGGCCGCCGCTCAGGTGGTCCAGCGTCGACATGCGGCGCGCGAAGGTATAGGGGTGTTCGTAGGTGAGCGCCGCGGTGACGCCGAAGCCCAGGTGGCTGGTGGCGTGGGCCAGCAGCGGCACCAGCGCCAACGGGTCGCCGAGCGGCACTTGCACCGCATTGCGCAGGGCGGCGTCGGCGCTGCCTTCATAGACATCGTAGACGCCCAACACGTCGGCCAGGAACAGGACGTCGAAGCCGCCGCGCTCGAGCAACTGCGCCAGTTCGACCCAGTGGGCCGCCGTCTTGTACCGGGTACTGGTGTCGCGCGGATGGGTCCACAGGCCTGGCGACTGGTGGCTTACGGTGTTCATCTGGAAAGCGTTGAAGCGTATTTGCCGGGTCATCTGTCTTGTCAGGCTCGTTAGCGGTTTGCCTGGGTGGGCATGGCCAGCTGGTAATCGGTCTTGGCATAGCCCGGGTTGCGGGTCAGCGGCTCGGGTTCGATGTGCATGGCGGCGCTCAGGAATAGGCGGTCGGGTCGGGCACGCGCTCTTCGAGGGCGTAGCGTCCGAGGTCGCGCAGCTTGTAATCGACCGGATCGTGCAGCGTGTGCACGCGGGCGTTGCGCCAGAAACGGTCGAAGCCATGGCGGGCCGAGGTGGAGCGGGCGCCGGTCAGCTCGAACATCTGGCTGCCGATTTCGATCGAGGCGCGGTGCGCCAGCACCTTCGCTTCAGCCACCGCCACCGCGATCAGGCCACGCTCGGCCGCATCCAGCCCGGCGCCGCGGCGGAAGCCGGTATCCAGCTTGCACGCCGCTTCGTCGGCCAGCGCCTGGGCCGGCCGTACCAGCAGATGGAATTCGCCGAAACGGTGCTGGATGAAGGGGTCGTCGGTGGCTGCTTCCACGTCGGATGCAATCCAGGGTCGCGCCTCGTCGCGCAAATAGGCGCGCGCCGCCGCCAGTGCGCCTTCGGCCAGGCCCAGGTAGAGGTTGGTGATGACCAGCTGGGCCACCTGCGAACGCAGCGTGGTTTGCGGCGTGGGTGCACGCGAAGCCGCCTGCAGTACCAGCTCGTCGGGCAGGGCGACGTTGTTGAAGCGGACATTGCCGCTGTCGGTCTGGCGCTGGCCGAAGGCATCCCAGTCGGCCTGCACCTCGATGCCGTCCCGGCGCGTGGGCAGGACCGCGATCAGCGGCGCGTCGGCCAGCGGGTCCCATGCCGAGATGGTAAGCCAGTCGGAACCGACCGACCCCGAGGCGAAGCTCTTGATCCCGTTCAGCAGGTAGCCGCCGGCCGAAGGCACGCCGACCAGGCGCTTGTCGAGCGGATTCAGGGCATTGCCCCAGAAGGCGCGGGTGGCGATCGTGTCCGGGAGCAGGCGCCGCTGCTGCTGGGCCGTGCCATACAGCTGGATGCCGGCCAGCTGCAGGTAATGAAAGCCGAGCAGGTGGGCCAGCGCGCTGTCGGCGCGGGCCAGGATGCGTACCGCCTGGTAGACGGTCGGCCAGCCGGCGCCGCGCCCGCCGAATTCGCGCGGTACCGACAGGGCCAGCAGGCCGGAATCGCGGATCCATTCGCGTTCTTGAGAGGCGTGGCCGCCGGCGCGGTCGCGCTCGACGGCGGTCGTCGCCAGGCGTTCGGCCAGTTGTTCGGCGGCCGCGATCGGGTCGAAGGAGGCGTCGCTCGCGGCTACGTGGGCAGGCGTCGATACAGTCGGAAATGCCAGATGCATGGTGAATATCCAGGTCAGCAATGGCAGTCAGTATTGCAAACGGGCCAAGTTGCGTGAACGAAGATATTCGGGCTTGCATATTTGTTAAACGCTAAAATGGAAAGCGTCTATGCATGCGCGTTTCAGCGCACGAAAATCAAACGCAACCCCAAGCCGATGAAAACCGCCCCGGCGGCCCGGTCCAGCCACACGCCCGCTTTCGGCCGCCGGTTCAGCCAGGCGCCGACGCTGCCCGAAAAGTAACCCAGCATGCCGAACAGCACAGCCGCCTGGGCCGCGAAGGTCAGGCCGAGCAGGGCGGTCTGCAGGCCGGTGTGGCCGTGCGCGGGCACCACGAACTGCGGCAGGAAGGAGAGGAAGAACAGCGCGATCTTGGGATTGATGGCAGCGGCAAAGACGCCCTTGAACACCAACGCGCGCGGCGCTTCGGGGGCGGCGTCGAGCTGGCCAACCGTGGCGGCGCCCCTGCTGCGCAATGCACCGATCCCGAGCCAGGCCAGGTAAAGGCCGCCGCACACCTTGAGTACCGTAAAGGCCAGCGGCGAGGCCGCGATCAGCGCGCTGACGCCGATCACGGCCAGCAGGGTATGGCTGAGCGTTCCCAGCGCGCAGCCGAGGCCGAACGCCATGCCGCGCAGGCGGCCCTTGGCCATGCCCAGACTGAGCACCAGCATATTGTCCGGACCGGGCGACAGGGTCAGCAGGATGACGGTGCCGAGGAAGGGCAGGAACTGGTCAAGTGTCAGCATGGGATGTCCGCAAGATTGTAAATGGGCATCTTACACGGGCATGGGTACCGGTGCTACCGACCGCCTGGCGGGTGTCAAGTGGACAGGCGATGGTGTACAGTGCGATTTTGCCAAGCCGCCGCGCATGACCAAGACCAAGTCCGAACGCCCGATCCGGAACGCCACCGAACGCCTCCTCGATGCCCTGCTGCTGAAGGGGCGGGTGGCACGCATCAGCTACCGTCTCGGTGGCCTTGGGCGACTGCGGGTGACGCGCCAGACCGTGGTGGCGGCGCAGGGCGCTTCGCTGCCGCGTCCCCTGCGCGTCGGCTTCGCATCGGACTTCCACGCCGGTCCGACCACCGATCCCGCCCTGTTCGACGACTTGCGTGCCGCCATCGAGCAGGAGCGGCCGGACCTGCTGCTGCTGGGCGGCGACTACGTCTCCTTCGACGCCAGCCATATCGAGGCCATGCGCGGCTTCCTGCAGGCGGCGCGGGCGCCGCTCGGTACCTACGCCGTGATCGGCAACCACGACATCTGGAACGGCCGCGCCCCGGTGGAGGCGGCCCTGCGCGCAGCCGGGATCGAGGTGCTGGTCAACCGCAATGTGACGCTGCCGGCGCCCTTCGACATGGTCAGCCTGTGCGCCATCGACGACCCGTGGACCGGCGCACCGTCGGTCGAAGCCGCCTTTGCCGGCACGGAGGGCGCCGCGCTGCGCATCTTCCTGACGCACTCCCCGGATGGCGTGGTCTTGCTGAAGGGGCAGCGCTACGATGTCGCCTTCGCCGGCCACACCCACGGCGGCCAGATTGCGGCGCCGGATGGGCGCCCGCTGTTTCATCCGAGCGGACCCGGTTCGCGCGAATACAGCTACGGCCGCTACGAGATCCCGGGTGCCGGACCGCTGGTCGTCAGCCGCGGCGTCGGCTGTTCCGGCATCCCGCTGCGCCTGAATGCCGATCCGGAACTCGTCATCTGCACGCTGGGCGCACCGGTGGCCTGAGACGACATGCCTCCTGACTATGTGGGTTTCGCGGGAACCCTTATCACTCGTACATCGTTTCGCCGGCCTAAAGCCGTTAAACATTGTTTTTTGAGTATTTCCTTTGATTCCGGATAACAGAATGGCGATAATGTGACGCCACCCGGGCCTGTCTGCAAGGAAATCCCCGGCGCTTCCGCCCGGCATCATTCTTGCTTGCCGTAAGCGCTTGCAGGCCCGCGCCCGAGGAGGAGACATCCGACGGTCGGCCGGCGTTACCAACGCCGCGTCGTAGCAGTCTGCCCGACTATCAAGCCCGACTATATAAATACAGGGCACGGGGTCTATCATTTATTGATTGGAGAAAGCAGTGAGTCTTTTCAGAACCAAGAATCTCGACCAGATGGTCGCCACCAGCCAGAAACCGGGCGGGTTGAAGAAAGTGCTGGGTCCCTTCGACCTGATCCTGATGGGCATCGGGGCAATCGTCGGTACCGGTATTTTCGTGCTGACCGGCACCGGGGCGCTGACAGCCGGTCCGGCGCTGACGGTGTCCTTCATCGTCGCCGCCATCGCCTGCGGCTTCGCGGCCATGTGCTATGCCGAGTTCGCCTCGACCGTGCCGATCGCCGGCTCGATCTACACCTACAGCTATGCGGTGCTGGGCGAACTGGTGGCCTGGATGATCGGCTGGGACTTGCTGCTCGAGTATGGCTTGGCGACCTCGACCGTTGCGGTCGGCTGGTCGGGCTATTTCCAGTCGCTGCTGCACGGCTGGGGCCTGGACCTGCCTGCTGCCCTGACCGGCGCGCCGGGCGCGCGCCCGGGCATCGAGACCGTCATGAACCTGCCGGCGCTATGCATCATGCTGCTGCTGACCTGGATGCTGTCGCTGGGCGTGCGCGAATCGGCGCGCGTCAACAACGTCATGGTCGTCATCAAGATTTCCGTGGTGCTGCTGTTCATCATCTTCGGCTTTGGCCACATCAACACCGACAACTGGCATCCGTACGCCCCCTTCGGCGCCTCGGGCATCATGAGCGCCGCCGCGCTGGTGTTCTTCGCCTTCATCGGCTTCGACGCCGTGACCTCGGCCGCCGAAGAAGTCAAGAATCCGAAGCGCGACTTGCCGATCGGCATCATCGGTTCGCTGGCGATCTGCACCGTGCTGTACGTGATCGTGTCCGGCATCATGACCGGCATCGTGCCCTTCAAGCTGTTCGAAGGCGTGGACCACCCGGTTTCGCTGGCCCTGCAGCACGCCGGCGTGGACTGGCTCGCCAAGTGGACCGACCTCGGCGCCATCCTGGGCATGACCACCGTCATGCTGGTGATGGCCTACGGCCAGACCCGCATCCTGTTCGCGATGTCGCGCGATGGCCTGCTGCCGGCCAAGCTGTCGACCGTGCATCCGAAATACGGCACGCCTTATTTCGCCACCTGGCTGGTCGGCATCGTGTTCGGCGTGATCGCCGCCTTCGTGCCGCTGAACGTGCTGGCCGAACTGGTCAACATCGGCACCCTGGCTGCTTTCTGCCTGGTGTCGGTGGCCGTGATCGTGCTGCGCAAGAAACGCCCGGACCTGCCGCGCGCCTTCCGCTGCCCCGGCGTGCCAGTCGTGCCGGCCATCGCCGTGGTGTTCTGCCTGGCGCTGATGTCCTTCCTGAGCATCATCACCTGGATCGCGTTCGCGGTGTGGCTGGTGCTGGGACTGGTAGTGTACTTCGGTTATGCCCGTTCGCGTTCCGTGCTCGGTAATGGTGCACAGAACATCTGATGCGCTGAAGTTCTGGTCAGCCCTGATGCCGTCGTCCCCGCGCAGGCGGGGATCCAGGTTGCACGCGTTTCGATAGCGCTTGCAGAGCTTGGGTCCCGCTTCCGCGGGGACGATGCATTTCGGACGGCGGTATCATTCTTTCAATACTGTTCTTGCGTTCAAGTACATAAGCGGCAACTTGGAATCGTAAAATTTTTGTAAGTTCTGTCCGACATTCATGTGGGATGCGTACCGATTACGCGCCGCCCGATGCGTCCGCATAATCATGGCAGAACATTTACTAAAAGATTCATTATGACTCCAAGTTTAGTCGTCGACAGCATCGAACTCGCCGCCGCGCCAAGTGCCGCCGCCACCCCGGTTGCGCGCGCCAAAGCGCTGTATTTTTCCTTGCTCGACCACCCGGAGGAAGCAGCGGTGGAGGCCCGCGACTTCCTGCATGCCCAGATCGCGCTGGCGCGTCTTGAACCGGAAGAACTGCCGGAAGCCGTGTCGCAGCTGCACGACTGGGTGCAGGCCCGCTCGGAGGCGGTCGGCCTGGCCTACCGCGAATACCTTGGCGCGCGCAAAAATGGTGCAGCGCGCCGCTATTTCACCAACAAGTCGCACGCGCTGGCCTTCCTGAAGGGCGCCGCGCCGACCAAGCTGGCCGACGGCGCCTGGCTGTACGGCATGCTGCCGCGCTGGGAAAACCCGGATTTCCACCCGCTCATCAAGACCTATCTCGAAGAGCTGGGGGACGGCGTGCCCGACAAGAACCACGTGACCCTGTACCGCCGCCTGCTGGCCGCGCACGGTTGCGAGCACTGGGAAGGCCTGTCCGAAGAGCATTTCACCCAGGGCGCGATCCAGTTCGCGCTGGCCTATAACGCCCATGACTTCCTGCCCGAGATCGTCGGCTACAACCTGGGCTACGAGCAGCTGCCGCTGCACCTGCTGATCACGTCCTACGAATTGAACGAGCTGGGGATCGACCCGTATTACTTCCAGCTGCACGTCACCGTCGACAACGCCGGCAGCGGCCACGCGCACAAGGCCGTGCAGGCGCTGCGCAACCTGATGGCGCAATCGGGCGACCCGGCTGCCTTCTACCAGCGCGTGCTGGATGGCTATAGGCTGAACGAACTCGGTGCCGGCACCACGTCCATCATCGCCGGCTTCGACCTGGAAGCGGAACTGGTCGAAATCTTCACCGCCAAGGCCGTGGTCGGCCAGAACATGCACTCGGATTACTGCCGCGTCGCCGGCCGCTCGATCAACGACTGGTTGTCCGAACCGGCGCAGATTCCGGCCTTCCTGGCCGCGATGGAAACCGCCGGCTGGATCAAGCGCGGCGAAGCGGTCGAGAACAGCCGCTTCTGGCGCCTGATCCAGGGCGAGCGCGCCGAAATGTTCGGCGTGTTCTCCAGCTACGAACAACAGGTGCTGCGCGACTGGATACAGAGCAGCCGCGACGACAGCACGGCCGCGCGTACCGGCCGCGTGCTGAGTCACCGCGCGCGCCAGCGCACCCTGGACACGCTGAACCAGCACGCCGAGCGCAGCAACTATCCGGAGCGCGGCCTGATCCGGCGGCGGCGCACCGGCAGCGACGCCGGCGCCGCCGGCGATACCGAACTGCGCCAGCTGGAGCAGAAGGTGGCCGCGGCCGCCGGCAAGCCGGAAGCGATGGCCATGCTGGCGCGCCTGATGTCGCCGACCGTGCACCATACGGCGATCGGCCTGATGGCCACGCGCATGTATTCGCAGTTGCTGGACGCCTGATCCAGGCAAGCAAGAGACGGTAATGGAAAGACCCCGGGGAGGGGCGCGGCAAGACCGCGCCCGCCCTTGCTTCAAACAAGGATATCCTGTGCGCATTCTCGAACAACGCTTCCTGCGTGGTCCCAACATCCACGCCGACACCCCCTGCCTGCTGTCCGTGGTCGACCTCGAAGACCTTTACGGCGTGTCTACCCGCGACCTGCCGCACTTCAATGAAGCGCTGCTCGGCTTGCTGCCGCTGCTGGCAGACTACCTGGTCCCGACCGGCCAGCCTGGCGGATTCGCCCAGCGCCTGCGCGAAGGCACGTATCTAGCGCGCGTGATCGAGCACGTGACGCTCGGCCTGCAGTGCCTGGCCGGCGCCGGCGCCGCCTTCGGGCGCACGCGTCCGGTGACCGGCGTGCCGGGCCAGTACCGCATCGTCTGTGCCTACCAGCTGGAAAAGGTGGCGCAGCCGGCCTTCGCGCTGGCGGTTGACATCGTCGACGCGCTGGCCCACGGCCGCAGCATCGAGCTCGAGCCGCGCATGGAAGAACTGCGCGAGCTGGCGCGCCAATACGCGATCGGCACCTCCACCGCCGCCGTGCTGGCAGCGGCCCAGGAGCGCAACATCCCTATCCAGCGCGTGACCGAAGACGCCAATTTGTTCCAGCTCGGCTGGGGCGTGAAGCAGAAGCGCATCCAGGCCACCATCACCGGCGAAACCAGCAACATCGCGGTGCGCATCGCGAGCGACAAGCAGCTCACCAAGACCTTGCTGGCAGAAGCGGGCGTGCCGGTGCCCCAGGGCGAAACCGTCACCAGCATCGAAGACGCGCTGCGGGTGGCACGCCGCATCAAGGCGCCGGTGACCGTCAAGCCGCTGGACGCCAACCAGGGCAAGGGCGTGACCGTCAACTGCCGGACCGACGACGAAATCGAGCAAGCCTACGCCTTCGCGCGCAAGCACGGCCGCCGCATCATCGTCGAGCGCCACATCGAAGGCTGCGATTATCGCGTGCTGGTCGCCGGCGGCAAGGTGGCGGCGGCCTCGATGCGCCGTCCGGCCCACGTGGTCGGCGATGGCGAAAAGCGCATCCGCGAACTTGTCGAGATCGAAAACCGCAACCCGGCGCGCGGCGAAGGCCATGCCAACATCCTGACCCAGATCGCGCTCGACGCCCACGCCGAGGAAATGCTGCGCAAGCAGGGCTATGAACCGGACGCCGTCCTACCGGCCGGCGCCATCGCCTGGCTGCGCGGGAACGCCAATCTGTCGACCGGCGGCACCGCCGAAGACGTCACCGACCTGCTGCCGGAATCGACGCGCCGCCTGTGCGTGCGCGCCGCCGCCAAGATCGGCCTGGACGTGGCCGGCATCGACATCGTCTGCCAGGATATCGGCCAGCCGCTGGAAGCGCAGGGCGGCGCCGTGATCGAAGTGAACGCCGCCCCCGGCATCCGCATGCACCAGTACCCGAGCAGCGGCCAGCCACGCGACGCCGGCGACGCCATCGTCGACGGCCTGATGGGCAAGTCCGACGGCCGGATCCCGATCATTGCCTGCACTGGCACCAACGGCAAGACCACCACCACGCTGCTGATGGCGCATGCGGTGCGGATGGCCGGCCGCGTGACCGGCGTCACCACCACCCACGGCGTCATCATCGACGGCAAGCAGGTCGTCAAGGGCGACTGCACCGGCTACTGGTCGGCGCGCACCGTGCTGGCTTCGCCCGACGTCGAATTCGCGGTGCTGGAAACGGCGCGCGGCGGCATCCTGAAACGCGGCCTGGCGTTCGACCGCTGCGACGTGGGCGTGGTGCTGAACGTGGCCGCCGACCATCTCGGCCTGGACGGCATCGACACCGTCGAAGACCTGGCGCAGGTGAAGGCCGTGGTGCCGATGTCGGCCTCGCGCGCGGTCGTCCTCAACGCCGAAGACCCGCTGTGCGTGGCGATGGCGCGCCGCGTCCATCCCGATGTGGAAATCGTCTACTTCTCGATGGAAGCCGACAACCCGATCCTGCTGCGCCACCTGGAAGAAGGCGGCCGCGCCGCCTACCTGCAGGACAACGCCATCGTGGTGGCCGATGCCACTTACCACCAGGAGCTGGTGCGCGTGGAAAGCATGCCGATCTCCTTCGGCGGCCGTGCGCGCTACAACATCGCCAACGGCCTGGCCGCCGCCGCCGCGCTGATGGCATCGGGCTTCACGAATCTGCAGATCGCGACCGGCCTGTCGACCTTTGTCAGCGACGGCAAGAGCAATCCACTGCGCACCAATGTCTTCGATGTGCGCGGCGTGACCGTCATCGTCGACTACGCCCACAACCCTGCCGCCTACAAGGCGCTGTCCGAGATGGCTCGTGGCCTGCTGCCGGGCCAGCTGGTCGGCATCGTCACGGCTCCGGGCGACCGCCGCGACACCGACCTGGTCGAGACCGGCCGCGTCTGCGCCGCCGGCTTCGACGAACTGGTGGTCTACGAATCGGCCAGCCGCGGACGCCCGGCCGGCGGCGCGGTCGACCTGATCCTGCGCGGCGCCGAGGAAGTGACCGGGCCGTCGGATACGCTGCACCGCGAGCTGGACGTGGGCAATGCGATCCGGCTCGGGCTGTCGCTGTGCCAGCGCGGGGACGTGCTCGTGTTTGCCTGCGGGACCTCGCTGCAGGTGTTTGTGGATGCGATCCGGGAGCTGGATCCGGAGAGTGCGGAGCGGATTGCGGGGCAGGTGGGGTGAACACCCGTCGGGCACCCACTCATGAGGTGCCCAATGGGTGGCATGTCGCACCCGCAAAAGCGCGAAGGCATGCTGAGCGGGCCAAGTCGATTGAGCATACGGCTAATCAAACTTTCGGATGCTCGCAACAGCCTGCGTGCCGTCATCGATCAAGTCGTGGAGGACGCCGATGTCGCGGTAATCCCGCGCCGGGACGCGCCGGATGCGGCGAGGTGGCGACCGTCGCATCCCGGGAACCCGCGGCGCGCAGGGACACGCCAGGCGTGCGCCTCATCAGTGAAATGATGTCGCCCTAGTGGTCCACTGTGCAGGCGACGACGTTCATCTTAATTCCGCAGGGGCCAATCGATCATCGTGTCCGCTTTGTTAGCCTGTACACGTCATTCCCGCCTGCGCGGGAATGAGCTTGAAAATGAAATCTTATTTCGAATTTCTGCAGTTTCTGAAATATTCTTTCACAAGCATTAAACCGCCTCGGCCTCGATCCGCTGCGCCGCAGCCGGCGACGTCGGACGAATCGCCTCCAGCAACTCGCTGATCGACGAGCCGCACCCGAACACCAGCACATCGCCCGGCACGCAGCGCTTCAAGCCCAGGCGGATCGCCTGGTGCACATCCAGCTCAACCTGCAGGTGATCCTGCTCGAACTTGCCGACCCGCGCACCCTGCACCAGCAGGCGCGATACTTCGCCGGCGGCGCGGCCGCGGTTTTCGGTCTCGTAGACAACCAGTTCGTCGAAGCCAGCGGCGCAAGTGGCGCCGATGTCGACCAGGTCTTCGTCGCGGCGGTCACCCGGCGCGGCGACCACGCCGACCAGGCGGCCCGGGGTTAGGGCGCGCGCGGTTTCGGCCAGGGCCGCGTAGGCGGCGCTGTTATGGGCGTAGTCGACGATGACGGTGACGCCGTCGACGTCGAACACGTTCGAGCGCAACGGGTTGTGCTTCCAGTCGGAGACGAAGGTGCGCAGGCCATCGGCGATTTCCGGGTTGCCGAAGCCGGAGGCCGACAGGGCGGCGGCGGCGGCCAGGCTGTTGGCGATGTTGTAGCGCGCCGCGCCCTTCATCGTCACGGGCATGCTGCGCACGTTCAGCAGGGCTTCATGGCGGGCGCCGTTGGCCAGCACGATGCTGTTGTCCTGCAGGTAGACCGCGCGGCCGCCTCGTTCCAGGTGGCGTACCAGGACCGGGTTTTCCGCGTCCAGCGCGAAGTACAGGACTTCGACGCCTTCGGCCAGCTGCGCTGCCATCGCCACGCAATGGTCGTCTTCGGCGTTCAGGACCACGGCGCGGCGCGCGCGCGCGGCGACCACGGCTTTAACCTTGGCCAGTTCTTCGATGGTGTCGACGCCGTCCAGGCCCAGGTGGTCGGCCGAGACGTTCAGCACCACGGCCACGTCGCACTGGTCATAGGCCAGGCCGCGCTTGAGGATGCCGCCGCGCGCCGTTTCCAGCACCGCGATCTCGACTTCGGGCGAAGCCAGGACCGCGCGCGCCGAACGGTAGCCGGTGCAGTCGCCCCTGGCGATCTGGTGGCCGTCGATGAACACACCTTCGGTGGTGGTGCAGCCGGTGCGCAGGCCGGCCGTGCGGGCGGCGTGCTCGATCAGCAGGGTGGTCGTGGTCTTGCCATTGGTGCCGGTGACGGCAATCAGCGGGATGCGGCCGTCGTCCTGGCCGAACAGGGCCTCGACGATGGCGGCGCCGGCGTCGCGCGGGGTGCCGCGGCTCGGATACTGGTGCATGCGGATGCCGGGTGCCGCGTTGACTTCGATGATGCCGCCGCGCTGCTCGCGCAGTGGTTGGGCAATGTCCTGGCAGACGATGTCGATGCCGGCCACGTCCAGGCCGATGGTGCGCGCCGCACGAATGCAGATGTCGCGCGTTTCTTCCGGCAGCAGGTCGGTCACGTCTTCGGCGGTGCCGCCCGTGGAAAGGTTGGCATTGCCGCGCAGGTCGACGCTGACGCCCTGGGGCAGCACGCTCTCCAGGGTGCAGCCTTGCCTGGCCAGAACGTCGATGGCGAGATCATCGAGCGGGATCCTGGTCAGGATGTTGGTGTGGCCGTCGCCGCGCGCCGGGTTGCGGTTTTCGATCTCGACCAGTTCGCGCACGCTGGCCACGCCGTCGCCGGTCACGTGCGGCGGACGGCGCCACGAGGCGGCGGCGACCTTGCGGCCGGTGACCAGCACGCGGTAGTCGCGCCCGCGCAGGTGTTCTTCGACGATGACCTGGCGGCCGTACTTCTGGGCGAAGGCGAAGGCGCGCTCGACTTCTTCCGGCGTCGACACCGCCACCGTCACCCCTTTGCCCTGGTTGCCGTCGAGCGGCTTGATGGTGACGGTGCCGATGCGGCGCGCAATACGCTGGGCCTGGGCCAGGGTGGTGACGGTCTCGCCGGCCGGGACCGGGCAGCCGGCCTGGTCGAGCAGGGTCTTGGTCAGTTGCTTGTCGCTGGCGATGCCGACCGCGATGTTGCTGGTGGCGCCGGTGATGGTGGCTTGCAGGCGCTTCTGGCGGCTGCCCCAGCCCAGCTGGAACAGGTTGGCGTTTTCGGTCAGGCGCAGGCTCGGGATGCCGCGCTTGTGGGCAGCGGCGATCACCGCGCCGGTGCTGGTGCCGATCGCGTGGCGCTGCGCGAGTTCGTGCAGCTCGTCGATGGCGGCGGCGATGTCGAATCCTTCATGGCGCGCCAGCGCTTCGAACAGCGCGCGCGCCGTGCCCAGCGCGGCCACGGCGACCTGCTCGGTGACATAGCCGCACACCACGCGCACGCGCTCCGGCGCCGAGCCAGGCACCAAGGTCTGGCCGAAGGCCGCCGGGGCGCCGGCCAGGCGTTGCAGTTCCATCACCACCGGCTCCAGCGCGTCGGCCGCGCTGTTGCAGTCCGACAGGCGCGCCGAGGCTTCGGGCGGCATCCCCGGCAACATGGCCAGCAGGCGCGCACCCAGGCCGGGCAGCAGTTCCGCAGCGGCAGCGTCGATGACGGCCAGCAGGCAGGGCGTCGCGGCGTACAGGTTGGGGCCGCGCAGGAGGCGTTGTTCGATGATTCTCATGAGATCGGATTCCGTTTCGTTACATTTTCCAAGAACTCGAGCAGCGACGGGGAAATGCGCCGTTGTTCCGTGTCGCCTTCTTTCGGCAACCGGTATTTGCTGCCCGACGGCAGCAGGTGCAGGCGCACGTCGATCAGCTCCGGGGTCTCGCGATTGGCGATGTCGGGCAGGTTGGTGCTCATGTTGCGGCCGTCGACGACAGTCACCGCGCCTTCGCCCAGCACTTCGATGCCGACGCCGCGTTCGATCACGAGCGCGGTGTCTTCGTCGATGCCGATGCCCTGCAAATACGGGTTCTGGGCCACGATCGACAGCAGTCGCGAGAGGCGCTGGCGCTCCGAGAAGTGCTGGTCGATCACGACCTTGTGCAGGAAGCCGAGGCCGGCGCCCAGGCTGACGGAACCTTTTTCCGGGTGCAGTTCGGCGCGGCCCTGGGCCAGCATGTGGCCGGACATGGCCGAGGCGCCGGCGCTGGTGCCGCCGATGCAGGCGCCGCGCAGCTTGAGGGCCGCGTGCATCTCGGCGTCCAGCGCGGTGCCGCCGATGATGGCGAGCAGGCGTTTCTGGTCGCCGCCGGTCATGAAGATGCCGGTGGCATCGAGGATGTCGCGGATGTGTTCTTCGTCGTTGGCTTCGCTGCGGCTGTCCAGGTTCAGGTGCACGCGGTTTTCCACGCCCAGTTCACCGAAGGCCTTGTCATAGACCTCCCACATCTCGTCGGCAATGCTGCTGGCGGCCGAGATGACGACGATCTTGGCATTCTTGCCGCCGGCCAGTTCGACGAAGCGCGTCAGGATTTCCTTGCCGTGTTCGCGGTCTTCGTGGCCCCCGATGATGACCAGGTGGCCATCGCTGGACCGAATTTGCTGGTCTTCCAGCTGCTGCTGTTCTTGCGAAGTCGTGGTGTTCATGCTTTGACGATCCTTGCGTGGGGCATGTCGCGCCTGCTGTGGGATGCGGCTTCGGTTTTGGTGACGCCAATCAGGCCGACCACGATTTCCGGGTCGAACAAATCGACGCCGCGCTGCAGCGCCTGCTCGAGCGGCATGCCGTTTTCGATCCAGCCGTAGACGGTGCGCGCCAGCAGGTGGCGGACGATGTGCTCGCCGATGCCGGTGGCGGCGATGGCGCCGTGGGGGCCGGCGTAGAAGCCGGAACCGATGATCGGGGTGTCGCCGACGCGGCCCAGCAGCGAGGGCGCCGAGCCGCCGGTGGAGCAGGCCACGCCGAAGTGGCCGTCCGGCGCGCGCACGACGGCGCCGACGGTATCGCAGGCGGTGCTTTCCGGCAGCGTCGCCGGGGTGCGGTAATTCCAGTAGCGCAGGAAGGCGTGGTTGTCGACGCCGGGCATGGCGGGCACCGAGCCGGCCAGTTCCTTCAGCAGCCTGCGATGGGCTTCGCGCTGGCGCTCGCTGATCTTGTCGTGGACCGGGTGGCCGATGGCGACGGCGAAACGGGTGGCGCCATCGCCGGCCAGCAGCCAGTGCGGCGTCTCGGCGACGGCGCGCGCCAGCAGCACCGGATTCTTGACACCCTGGACGCAGGCGACGGCACCGAGGCGGCCGCGGGTATCCATGATCGAGGCATCCATTTCGACGGTGGAGCCGTCCAGGCACAGCACCGAACCGCTGCCGGCGTTGAAACGGCCATCGTCTTCCATCACGGTGACCGCGGCGATGGCGGCTTCCAGCGCGTCGCCGCTGATGTCCAGCTCTTCGACGGCGCGCTGCGCGGCGCGCTCGCAGCCGTCGTCATACTCGCGCGGGCTGCCGGCCCCGCCGTGTACCACGATCGCATAGCCTTGCGCATTACCACTTTCCGTACCGCTCATTCTTATTGTCTCCATCAATTGCATAGGCGGTGCCGCCAGGGGCACAGCTCGGGAATACCGCATTATGCAAAACATGTAGAAAATGAAACATCGGTACCCTAGCCGTGTGGTTGTAAGAGCCCGCTTACACGGCGGGGAAAGCCGAAAGCGGCAAGATCTCGAACGCTGATGGCGGCGGGTTCAGGGCAGGATGGCCACGCCGCGCAAGGCCTCGCGCAGCTCGCGCGCAACCTGGCGGCGGCGCGTCTCGGTGACGAAACGGCCGACATCGACCTGGACGCCGCACGATTCGAGGCGCAACAAGGCGTGGCGGCCCTTGCCGGTCTCCCGTATCCGTATCCAGAGCGGGTCGAGGCGGGCCTGGACGCAGTGTCCGGCCCGCACCGATTCAATCAGCAGGCACTGTCCGGTGAGGGCGATCCGTTCGCGGTCGAGCGCATGGCGTGCATAGACCAGCAGCGCCAGCCCGACCAGCGCCAGTTCGGACAGCGTGAAGGCGAGGATGATCCAGACGCCCTGCAGCAGGAAGCCGATGGCGACCGCACACGACGCGCAGCACAGCACGCCGTAGGCGCGCGCGACCTGGCGCGGCGACAGCGAGCAGTTGCGGGCGAGCGTCCATTCCTGGTTCATCGCATGGTGTCCTGCGGGTCGATGACCCCATGCTAAGCGCAGCCACGGGCGATATCAAGCCCTTGATGCTGGCGCTTAGTGCTTGCGTGCGCAGGGCGGATGGCCGCCGTTCGCGGCGGCCGCCATGTCGGCCAGCAGTGTCTGCACCGTGCCCAGGTCTACCGGCTTGGTGAGGTGATGGTCAAAGCCGGCATCGCGCGAGCGCGCGCGGTCGTGTTCCGCGCCCCAGCCGGTGAGGGCGACCAGGCAGGGCGTCTCGAGTCCCGGCAGGCGGCGCAGCGCCTGCGCCGTCTCGTAGCCGTCCATGCCCGGCATGCCGATGTCGAGGAAGACCACGGCCGGGCGGAAGGCGGCGGCCACCTCCAGCGCCTGGCCGCCGCTGTGGGCGACGTCGGTGGTATAGCCTTCGATGTCGAGGATCATGGCCAGAGTCAGGGCGGCGTCGATGTTGTCGTCGACCACCAGCACGCGCAACTTGGCGGATTCGGCCTCGGCCTCGCTGCCCGCGGCGGCCTGCGCGTCGGCCGGCGCGGCAAGGGCTGTTCCCGCCGCCAGCGGCAGGCGCACCGTGAAGCGGCTGCCCCTGCCGGCGCCACCGCTTTGCGCTTCGACGCTGCCGCCGTGCATCTGCACCAGCTGGCGCACCAGCGACAGGCCGATGCCCAGGCCGCCCTGTGCCCGTTCCAGGCCGCTGCCGACCTGGCTGAACATGTCGAATACCGAGTGCAGCGCGTGCTCCGGAATGCCGATGCCGGTGTCGCTCACCGTGATCACCGCCTGGCCGGCTTCTTCGCGCAGCGTCAGCCCGATGCGACCGCCCGCCGGGGTGTACTTCGCCGCATTGTTGAGCAGGTTCGATACTACCTGGGCGATGCGGGTGGCGTCGGCATCCAGCATCAGGGTGGCGTCCGGCAGGTCGAGGGTCAGTTCGTGGTGGGCTGCTTCGATCAGGGGCAGGCTGGTCTCGACCGCGCTGGAGAGCACCCCGTTCAGGGCCACACGGTCCGTCCGCAGATTGAGCTTGCCCCCGCTGATGCGCGCCACGTCGAGCAGATCGTCGATCAGGTGCACCATGTGGGTGACCTGGCGCTCCATCATTTCGCGCACCCTGGTCATGCCGGCCGGGAGTTCGCGGTTCAGACGCATCACGCCCAGGCCGCTGCGGATCGGCGCCAGCGGATTGCGCAGTTCGTGGGCCAGGGTGGCCAGGAATTCGGTCTTGCGGCGGTCGGCCTCGGCCAGGTCGTCGGCGAAGCGGCGCAGGGTTTCCTCGGCTGTCTTGCGTTCGGTGATGTCGCGGAACAGCACTGCCACCTTGTCGCTGCCGGCGCCGCCGATGCGCGACATGTAAACGTCCAGCCAGCGGCCGTTCGGACGCACGTCGTGTTCGAAACGGCGCGCCAGGCCGCTGCGCGCCACTTCGGCCAGCTCGTCCAGCCACCAGGATTCGGGGTCGGGGATCATGCTGCGCATGGTCTTGCCGATCACTTCAGCGAGGCCGGTGTGGGTGCCGAAGGCCGGATTGGTTTCGAGGTAGGTCCAGTCGACCGCTTTGCCGGCATCGTCGAAGGCCAGTTCGAGGATGCAGAAGGCCTGGTCCATCGATTCGAACAGCTTGCGGTAGCGTTCCTGGCTGGCACGCAGGGCTTCGGCGGCGCGCTTGCTCTCGGTCGTGTCGAGCACCATCGCGACCACCGCCTGGTAAGCGCCGTGGGCGCCGCGCACTGCGTTGACGCTGCTGGTGGCCGACATCAGGCTGCCGTCCTTGCGCCGGTAATACTTGTCGATCTGGAAGCCGTGGCCAGTAGCCAGCAGGCCGCCCAGCGCTTCGGCGGTAGGGGCGACGAAATCCGGCGCCGTCACGTCCAGGATGCTGTGCCCGACCAGCTCCGCTTCGGTATAGCCGAGCATGTCGCAGAAGCGCCGGTTGACCAGGGTGACGGTGCCGTTGGCGTCCATCTCGACCACGCCGGTAGCGGCCTGGCTGACGATTTTCTCGAAACGCTCGCGGCTGTCGTGCAGGGCGATTTCGGCCACCTTGCGGTGGGTCTGGTCGACGCCGTGGCCGAGCAGGCCGGTGATGGCGCCGTCGGCGTCGCGCAGGGCGATGAACACCAGGTCGAGGTAGCGCGCTTCCGGCGCCGCATCGGGACTGCGCTGCAGCTGCACGCGCAGGTTGCTGGCCTCATAGGGTTCGCCGGTCCGGTAGACCTCGTCCAGCATCGCGATCAGGCCTTGCGGCAGCAGTTCCGGCACCGCCTGCTCGGTGGGCAGGCCCAGCAGGGGCCGGTCGCCAACCAGCTGGCGGTAACGGTCGTTGGCGAGTTCGAACACGTGTCGCGGGCCATTCAGCACGCACATGAATGCAGGCGCGCGCATGAACACTTCGCTCATGCGCTGGTGCGCGGCCTGCAATTCCTTCAGCAGGCGTTCGCGGTCTTCGCGCACCAGCACCTGCTCGCTGATATCGGTGTGCACGCCGATCCATTCGACGGCAAGGCCATCGTCGTCGAGGATCGGGATCGCACGGACGCTCATGTGGCGGTATTCGCCGTCGGCGCGGCGCAGGCGGTGCTCGCCGGTGTAGACCGTGCCGGCATCGAGCGCGCGGCGCCAGGCGGCCGCGGTGAGCTCGCGGTCATCGGGGTGGACGGCGTCGAGCCAGCCCCAGCCGCCGTACTGGTCGAAGCCCTGGCCGGTGAAGGCGGCCCAGCCCGGGTGTTCGATGTCGAACTCGCCGTCGGCCGGCGTTTCCCAGACGATGGCGCCGCTGGCCTCCACCAGGGAACGGTAGCGGGCGTCGCCGGCGGCGATCCGGCGGCGTACGCCGTGCGCCTCGGTCACATCCTGCGACACGGTCACCAGATGGGCTCCCTGGCTCACCGGACCCGGCACGGAGGTGATGCGCACCTCCCACTGTTTCGGCGTGCCCTTCAGCGTCGGGCAAGCGGCGTTGAAGCGGCCGCTGCCTTCGCGCTGTGCCCGGGCCACGGCGGCGTCCAGCGCCGCGTGCGCCGCCTCGGGCCAGAGCGCACGCCACGGCCGGCCTTCCATCTGGCTGAAATCCTCGATGTCCATGGCCTTGCGGCCATTGCTGTTCATGGCCACGAGACGGGCTTCGCCGTCGAGCAAGTTCATGCAATCGGGGCTGCGTTCGAACAGGTGTTGCCCGAGGGTGGCCGCGCATTCGTTGGGAAGGGTGTTCTTAATCAATGGCATGGGTTAAAGATCAAGGCGGACATGCGGGTACCGGGCGCATCGGTGCTCATGCGATTGTAACATCAGCGGCGCGGCCTTATTTACCCGGCATGACCTCATCCGGAGCGCGGCCCGCACTGCAGGCGGGCCCGAGCGTAACGCCGTGGCGCGGGCGCGACAGGGCGGCCTGAAAGCCAGGGCAGGTGTGGCCGAGGTCGGAATCTGGTAACATTTCGCCCCTCTTCTCGAAAGGTATCCATGGCCAACGCTTGCGGCGTCGATTTCGGCACTTCCAATTCCACTGTCGGCTGGGTTCGCCCTGGCCAACCGAGCCTGCTCACGCTCGAGGATGGCAAATCGACGCTGCCCTCGGTCGTGTTTTTCAATGCCGACGAGGATACCGTGCGCTATGGACGGGCGGCGCTTGCCGAGTATCTGGAAGGCTACGACGGGCGCCTGATGCGCTCGTTGAAAAGCCTGCTCGGCACCAGCCTGATGGATGGCCAGACCGAGGTCGCCGGCCGCGCCTTGCCGTTCAAGCAATTGCTTGGCCACTTCATCGGCGAGCTGAAACGCCGCGCCGAGCAGCAGGGCGGCCGCGCCTTCGACAAGGCCGTGTTCGGCCGTCCCGTGTTCTTCATCGACGACGATGCCGACGCCGACCGTTTGGCGGAAGACACGCTGGCCGAGATCGCGCGCTCGGTCGGCTTCCGCGAAATCAGTTTCCAGTACGAACCGATCGCCGCCGCCTTCGACTACGAGTCGCGCATCGAACGCGAAGAGCTGGTCCTGATCGCCGACATCGGCGGCGGCACCTCGGACTTTTCGCTGCTGCGCCTGGGCCCGGACCGCGCCAGCCGCGTCGAGCGGCGCGACGACATCCTGGCCACCGGCGGCGTCCACCTGGGCGGCACCGATTTCGATAAATACCTGAGCCTGGCGGCTGTGATGCCGCTGCTGGGTTATGGCAGTACCCTGGTGTCGGGCGCCGCCGTGCCGAACAGTTATTACTTCAACCTGGCAACCTGGCACACTATTAACCAGGCCTATACTCGCAAGAGCGCGGCCCAGCTGGACGAGCTGGTGCGCGATGCCGCCGAGCCGGCCCGCCTGAAGCGCCTGCGCGGCCTGATCGAGGACCGCGCCGGCCACTGGCTGGCGATGCAGGTGGAAGCGGCCAAGATCGGCCTGTCCGATGCGCCGGAAGTCACGCTCGACCTCGACCGCCTGGCCCCGCCCGAGCTGCTGCGCATCGAGCGCGCCGCGTTTACCGGCGCCATTGCCGGCCTGACCGACGATATCGGCGCCACCGTGCAGCGCCTGCTGGTGGACGCGGGGGTGGCGCCGGAGCGCGTCGATACCGTATTCTTCACCGGTGGCTCCAGCGGCGTCGGCGCCTTGCGCGAACGCATCGCCGCCATCGTGCCCGACGCCCGCCGCGTCGAAGGCGATCTGTTCGGCAGCATCGGTGCCGGACTGGCGCTGGACGCCGCGCGCAAGTTTGCCTGAGCCCACCCGAACAACCTAAAGGATCCGCAGTGTACGAACGCCCGATTGTCATGCTCGACTTCGAGACCACCGGCCTGGCCCCGGAAGCGGGCGACCGCATCACCGAGGTGGCGGCGCTGCGCATTGCCGGCGGCCGCGTGGTCGACCGCTATGTATCGCTGGTCAATTGCGGGGTGCGTATTCCACCCTTCATCGTCCAGTACACCGGCATCACCCAGCAGATGGTCGACGGCGCGCCGCCGGCCGACCAGGTCGTGCCCGAACTCATCGAGTTCATCGGCACCGACCCGCTGGCGGCCCACAACGCCAGTTTCGACGAGAAATTCCTGAAGGCCGAAGGCGCGCTGCTGGGCCACGATTGCCGCCACTCTGCGCTGGTGTGTTCGCTCAAGCTGGCGCGCCGCGTGTTCCCTGGCCAGGACAGCTACAAGCTGGGCCTGCTGACTCGGGCGCTCGGCATCCGCTTCAATGGCCGCGCCCACCGCGCCGAGGCCGATGCCGAGGTGGCCGCCGAACTGCTGCTGCACATCGGCCGCCACCTGGACCGTTCCTACGGCCTGGGCCAGGTCGAACCGGACCTGCTGGTGTCGATCAACCGCATCGCGGCAGCCAAGGTGCACGGTTTCGTCGGCAAATACGCGGCCGACCGGCGCGCCAACCGATAAAGCAGCTCGGGGGCGCCGCGCCCGCCGACGCCCCATGTCGCCGCCGCCTTCCCTCGCGGCGGCGTCTTTTCGCTGCCGTCCATCCCCCCGCACTTGTCGCACCTCAAATCCATAAAGCATCGTCTTATTAGACTTTTGCCAATTGTTGCGATTTATGTGTCGCTGTCGAGCGCATCTGCGGAGGTCGTATGGAACGCCCCAAGCCTGAGCCGGAACCGTCCCCCTTCGCGTGGTTCATGCGCGCAGCCGAACGCGGCAATCCTTATGCACAATTCAACCTTGCGCTGCTGTACAGGAATGGCGATGGCGTCGCCCGCGACGACGGCCTGGCCTGCCTGTGGCTGGCCCGCGCCGCGCGCCAGCGCCTGGCCTTTGCCCAGAACCGCCTCGGCAGCATGTATTTCCAGGGCCGCGGCGTGGCCCAGTCCGACAGCCTGGCGGCTTACTGGTTCGGGCTGGCCGCCGAGCAGGGCGACGCCTCGGCCCAGCAGAATCTTGGCGACCTGTACCGGAACGGGCGGGGCGTGCCGCGCCAGCCCGACCAGGCCGTGGCCTGGTACTACAAGGCCGCCGAGCAAGACCTGGCCGGCGCCCAGCGCCTGCTCGGCGAGTGTTACCTGAACGGCGAGGGCGTGGCCGTCAACCACGCGCTGGCGATGGCCTGGTTCCGCAAGGCGGCGCTGCTCGAGGATGCCGCCGCCGAAGTCGAACTGGGCCTGATGTACCGGCGCGGCCTCGCTGCCGCCGGCGGGGGTGGCGCCGCCGCCGGGGGCGAGGCCGATGCGCTGCACTGGTTCCGCCGTGCCGCCGGGCGCGGCCACCCGGCGGCCCAGCGCCTGCTTGGCCTGGCCTGCTTGGAAGGCGTGGCCGGCTGCGATCCGCAGGGCGCCTATACCTGGCTGCAATGCGCGGCGCGCCAGGGCGACGCCGAAGCCCAGTTCAGCCTCGGCCAGTTGCTGGGCGGCGGCCAGGCCGGCCAGGCCGGCCATTGCGACGAGGGGCGGGCGCTGGCCTGGACCACGCGCGCCGCCGGGCAGGGCCACGTGCTGGCCCAGTACACCCTCGGCAACATGTACGCGCACGGGCGCGGGGTGCCGCGCGACCCGCGGCGCGCCCTGCACTGGTACCGCCTGGCGGCCGAGCAGGGCGCGCCGAATGCCCAGTTCGCGCTGGGCGTGATGTACGCCCACGGCCAGGGCGTGCGCCGCGACGAGACCGCCGCCGTCGACTGGTACCGGCGCGCTGCCGAGCAGGGCGATGCCAGCGCCCAGAACAACCTCGGTGTGATGTACGCCAACGGCCAGGGGGTGCGCCAGGATGACGCCCAGGCCGTCCACTGGTACGGGCTGGCGGCCGAGCAGGGCCACGCGCTGGCCCAGTACAACCTGGGCGGCATGTACAACAGCGGGCGCGGCGTCGAGCGGGATACGGTGCGTTCCTATATGTGGATGCTGCTGGCGGCCGACGCCGGCGATCCGGCGGCCAGCGCCAACAAGGCCATCGTCGCCCGACGCCTGTCGCCGCAGCAGATCGACAGCGCGGTCGACATGCAGCGCGCCTGGCGCCGTGCGCGCACCGTGGAGAATCCGGAACGCCGCCCCGCTTGAGCATCGGGTCGGGCGGCCGCCAGCGCGGCAGCGCTTACATGTTTCATGCATGGACATTTCAAGTTATCATTGTTTTGTGGCATCCCTGATAACCCCGTCCAAGCGAAGTCCATGCACATGAAACGTCTCACGCGTGTCGCCATCCCGGCCGCCCTGGTCGCACTGTTTGCCGCGCCGCTGGCCGGCGCCCAGACCTGTCCCGCCAAGGGCACGCCGCCCAGCTACCCAATCGCCAAAAAGATCGCCCAGACCGACGATTACCATGGCACCGCAGTCGCCGATCCCTACCGCTGGCTGGAAGACGCCAACAGTCCCGACACCCAGGCCTGGGTCGAGGCCGAGAACAAGGTGACCCAGGCTTACCTGGCGCAGATTCCGCAGCGCGAAGCGATCCGCAAGCGCCTGACCCAGTTGTGGAACTACGAGCGCTATTCGGTGCCTTACAAGGAAGGCGGCCGCTACTTCTTCACCCGCAACGACGGTTTGCAGAACCAGGCGGTGCTGTACACCATGCGCTCGCTGTCCGACACGCCGCGCCTGCTGCTCGACCCGAACACCCTGGCCGCAGACGGCACCGTCGCCCTGGCCGCCACCGAGGTCAGCCCGGACGGCAAGCTGCTAGCGTATTCGACCGCCGCCTCGGGCTCGGACTGGAACGAGATCCTGGTGCGCGACATCGAGACCGGCAAGGACCTGGCCGACCACCTGAAATGGGTGAAGTTCTCGAGCACCGCGTGGACCCGCGACGGCAAGGGTTTCTTCTACAGCCGCTACGACGCACCCGAGGAAGCGAACAAGCTGGCTGGCGTGAATTACTTCCAGAAACTGTACTACCACCGTATCGGCACCCCGCAAACGGCCGACGTGCTGGTCTACGACCGCCCCGACCAGAAGGAATGGCAGCTCGCCGGCCACACCACCGACGACGGCCGCTACCTCTTGATCACGGCCTCGCGCGATACCTCGCCCAAGTACAAGGTGTTCTATAAAGACTTGAGCAAGCTGGACAGCAAGGTGATGCCGCTGGTCGGCGATTTCGACGCGGCCTACGATTTCATCGACAATATCGGCGACACCTTCTATTTCAGCACCGACCGCAAGGCACCGCGCGGGCGCGTGGTCGCGATCGACCTGCGCAAGCCGCAGGAAGCCAACTGGAAGACCCTGGTCGCGGAAAGCCGGCAGACCCTGCAGGGCGGCCACATGGTCGGCAACCAGCTGGTCCTGGAATACCTTGCCGACGCCCGCAGCGTGGTCAAGGTCACCGATCTGCAGGGCAAGCCGGTGCGCGAGATCGCCTTGCCCGGTATCGGCAGCGTGTCTGGCTTCCAGGCCAGGCGCAACGAAAACGAGACCTTCTTCTCGTTCACCGGTTTCACCACCCCGACGACGATTTACCGCCTCGACATGAAGAGCGGCGAGAGCAGCGTGTTCCGCCAGCCCAAGCTGCAGTTCAACCCGGACGACTATGAGACCCGCCAGCAATTCTTCACCAGCCGCGATGGTACCAGGGTGCCGATGTTCATCGTCTCGAAGAAGGGCCTGAAGCTGGACGGCAGCAATCCGACCCTGCTGTATGGCTATGGCGGCTTCAACTTCGCGCTCACGCCGAACTTCTCGCCGGCCTACCTGGCGTGGATGGAGATGGGCGGCGTGTTCGTCGAAGCCAATCTGCGCGGCGGCGGCGAGTACGGCGAAGCGTGGCACGAGGCCGGTACCAAGCTGAAGAAGCAGAACGTGTTCGATGACTTCATCGGCGCCGCCGAGTGGCTGGTCGCCAACAAGCTGACATCGCCGAGCAAGCTCGCCATCAACGGCGGCAGCAACGGAGGCCTGCTGGTGGGCGCCGTCATGACCCAGCGTCCCGACCTGTTCGGCGCCGCCGTGCCGCAGGTGGGCGTGATGGACATGCTGCGCTTCCACAAGTTCACGATCGGCTGGGCCTGGACCTCGGACTACGGTTCCTCGGACAACGCCGACGAGTTCAAGGCGCTGCTCAAATATTCGCCGCTGCACAACCTGAAGCCGGGCAGCTGCTATCCGGCCACCCTGATCACCACCGCCGACCATGACGACCGCGTGGTGCCCGGCCACAGCTTCAAGTTCGCCGCCACGGCGCAGGCCGCTCAGGCTGGCGGCAATCCGGTGTTGATCCGGATCGATACCAAGGCGGGGCATGGTGCCGGCAAGCCGACCAGCAAGCGGATCGAGGAAGTGGCTGATATTTACGGCTTCCTCAGCAAGTCGCTGAAGATGGGCGAGCCGGTGTCGGCGCCGACGGTGGCCGCCGGCGCCCAGTAAGCCCGGCTCAAGCCTGGGTGAGCCGCCCGATCAGCGCATCCAGCGGCATCGGGCGGCAGAACAGATAGCCCTGCATGCAGGGCGTGCCGTTCTGCGCCAGGAAAGCAGCCTGCTCCTCGGTTTCGATGCCTTCCGCCACCACCCGCAAGCCCAGGTGGCCGGCCATCGCCAGGATAGACTGCACGATGGCGGTGCCGTTGGCCTCGTGCGGAATGTCGCGCGAGAAGCTCTTGTCGATCTTCAGTTCGTACAGGGGCATCTTCTTCAGGTAGGCCAGGTTCGAATAGCCGGTGCCGAAATCGTCGATCGAGAAGCGGATGCCCATGGCGGCCAGCGCGTGCATGCGCGCGATGGTCTGGTCGAGATCGTCGACCAGCAAGCCTTCGGTGACCTCGAAGATCAGCTGGTGCGGCGGCACGCCGCTGTCCTGGACGATGGCGCGCACCTGGGCGACGAAGTCCGGCTGGCGGAACTGCAGCGGGCTGACGTTGATCGACAGCGGCAGCGCATGACCGGCGCGCTCCAGCGCCAGCCAGGCGTCGCAGGCCTGGCGCAGCACCCATTGGCCGAGCGGCACAATCGCGCCGCTGGTCTCGGCAACGGGGATGAACACGTCCGGCGGCACCATGCTGCCGTCGGGGCGGCGCCAGCGCATCAGCAGTTCGGCGCCGGCCGGCGTGCCGGCGTGGTCCACCTGCAGCTGCAAATGCATGGCCAGTTCGCCGTTCTCCAGCGCCGTGGCCAGTTCGCTCGCCATCCTCAGCTTGTCCTGGGCCGCGGCCAGCATGGCATTCTCGAACAGCGCCACGCCGTTGCGGCCGGCGGACTTGGCATGGTACATCGCGGTGTCCGCTTCGCGCAGCAGGTCGTGCGCACTGGTGCCGCTGCGCAGCGGCAGCGCCACCCCGATGCTGGCCGAGACGTGATACGCATGGCCGCCCAGGTCAACCACCTCGGCCAGCGCCGCCCGCACTTTTTCCGCCACGGTCAGCGCAGCGCGTGCCGCCGCCACCGGGTCGGCATCCAGGCCGTCCAGCAGCACCACGAATTCGTCGCCGCCGATGCGCGCCACGGTGTCGTGCTGGCGCACCGCGGCGCCGAGGCGGGCTGCGGCTTCGACCAGCAGGGTGTCGCCGCTGGCATGGCCGCGTGCATCGTTGACGTTCTTGAAATTGTCCAGGTCGAGGTAGAGCAGGGCGCCGAGCGCCTCGCCGGCGGCGGCGCGGGCGACCATGGCGTCGAGGCGTTCCATCAGCAGGCGCCGGTTTGGCAGGCCGGTCAGGACGTCGTAGAAGGCCAGGCGGTGGATGGCGTCGGCGGCGTTGCGGCGCTCGGTGATGTCGCGCCCGACCAGGACCCAGTGGCTGGCGCGCTCGCCGTCGCTGCTGAAGGGCATCATTTCGATCTCGACCCAGAAGGCGACGCCGGTCTTGGTGTAGCTCAGCATCTCCACGTTGCAGGGCTGGCCGGCGGCCATGGCGGTGGTCATGCGCGCCACCACCGCCGGGTCGGTGTCCGGGCCCTGCATCAGGCGCAGGCTGTGTCCGACGATCTCGCTGCGCGCATAGCCGGTGCGGCGCAGGAAGGCGTCGTTGACAAAGGTGACCGGCTGGGTGGCCCGGCCATCGACCGCAGTTGCGATCACGACCATGTCGTTCAGGCGCGACACGGCCGCCGAGGTCAGCTGCAACTCGCGGTTCAGCTTGCGCAGCGTGCCCTGGTTGGATTCGAGCGAGTCGGCCACGGTGCGCACCTCGGCCAGGGTCTGCGACAAGCCCTTCAGCAGTGTGCCGCAGCTCAGGGTCAGCATGGCGCCCACGCTGAGGTAGTTGGATGCCGCCAGCAGTGCGGCTTTCAGCGAGTCGTTTTCCCAGCCGGGCACGGCCAGGTCCAGATGGTTGCCGGCGCCGAGGCCGACGATGGAAGCGGCACCGAGGGCCAGGGCGATCATCGCCGGCCGCAGGCTGAGCAGCATGGTGGCGATCATTGGCGGCCCCAGCAGGTAGCTCATGCTGGCGGCGCCCACGGTCAGCATCAGCCCCACCGCCAGTACGTAGACGACGGCCAGGAAGCTGATCACGCGCAGGTGGTAGGACAGGTGGTCCAGGCGCCAGATGACGAAAATCCCGGCCAGCGCGGCCGCATCGATGACGCCCACCGGCCACATCTTGTATTCGATGAGGACGGGAATGATGGACAGGGTGGCCAGGGTGCCGACGACCAGGATGACGGGCAGCAGGGCCGAGAAGATACGGACCCGCCAGGCGGCGATATCGTTGGCAATGACCATGTGGGGGTGCTTTCATGCGGCACCCGCCCGTGCCGGTCACCGTTTAATTACAAATGAGCATCATAAATTGCAAATCCTCAACTGTCACGCAGTTTCGCGCATTTTTAACAAATTCAACAATTTCGTCAGATAATCTGTATCACCGCTGCACCACCACCAGCAGCGCCCGCGCCTCGGTCTTGCCGGCATTGCGGATCACGTGGGCCTGGTCGGCCGGATAGCGGGCGGTGCCACCGTGCTTGATTTTCTTCTTCTCGACGCCTACTTCGAGTTCCACGGCCCCCGTCAATACGGTGAGGTGTTCGCTGGTGCCCGGGTCGTGCGGCTGGGAAGCCAGTTCGCCGCCCGGGGCCAGGGTCAATTCGTACCATTCGTACTTGCCGGCCAGGTCCATCGGCCCGAGGATGCGCAGCGAGTAACCGGCGTGGCTGCCGGGCAGGGTGGGGATCTCGTGGGCGTCGACCACGCGGATCAGTTCCGCGCTGCGCACTCCCGAGGACAGCAGTTCGCCGATCTGCACGCCCAAGGCATTCGCCAGGCGCCAGGTGATGGCGATGGTGGGATTGGCTTTCTCGCGCTCTATCTGCGACAGCATGGATTTGGAGACGCCGGCGATGCGCGACAAGTCTTCCAGCGTCAGGCCGCGCGCAAGGCGCATGCGCTGCAGGGTGGCGCCGACTTCGGGCGGGGCGCTGTTCGAGGCGGTAAAGGTGGCTGCGATATTCATTCTGAGGGCTTGCTTGCCAAGTTCAATGGCCGGGAGTAATATTCACTATATTGAATTTTAGTTCGATATACAAAAAATATTCGATACATCGAACGCGATTCGCCCCAACGGTACAACATTCCCCAATAAAGGACAAGCACATGAGCGACCAGGCCTTCTACGGCGCCCTTCAGCAGAAACTCGACACGCTCCGGACCGAGGGCCTGTTCAAGCCCGAGCGCGTGCTCGCTTCGCGCCAGGGCGCGGAAGTGGTCGCCCAGGACGGCCGCACGCTGATCAATATGTGCGCCAACAACTACCTCGGCCTGTCCGGCGACGAACAAACCTCGCAGGCCGCCGCCGCTGCGCTGGAAAAATACGGCTACGGCCTGTCCTCGGTGCGCTTCATCTGCGGCACCCAGACCGTGCACAAGGAGCTGGAGCAGGCGCTGTCGCGCTTCCTCGGCACCGAGGACACCATCCTGTACGCGGCCGCCTTCGACGCCAACGGCGGCGTGTTCGAGCCGCTGTTCGACGAAAACGACGCCATCATCTCGGACGCCCTGAACCACGCTTCCCTCATCGACGGCATCCGCCTGTGCAAGGCCGCGCGCTACCGCTACGCCAACAACGACATGGCCGACCTGGAAAAGCAGCTGCAGGCGGCCACGGAAGCGGGCAAGCGCCATAAGGTCATCGTCACCGACGGCGTGTTCTCGATGGACGGCACCATCGCCCAGCTGGACAAGATCGTCGAACTGGCAGAAAAATACGGCGCCCTGACCCTGGTCGACGAATCGCACGCCTCCGGCTTCATGGGCGCGACCGGTCGCGGCACCCACGAACATTGCGGCGTGCTGGGCAAGATCGACATCATCACTGGCACCCTGGGCAAGGCCCTGGGCGGTGCGATGGGCGGTTTCACGTCCGGCCGCAAGGAAGTCATCGAGACCCTGCGCCAGAAGTCGCGTCCCTACCTGTTCTCGAACACGCTGGCGCCGATGATCGCCGGCGCTTCGTTGTCGGTGCTGGAGCGCATCAGCAAGAGCACGGAGCTGCGCGACCGCCTGATGGACAACACCGCCTACTTCCGCGCGGAGATCGAGCGCATCGGCTTTACCATCAAGCCGGGTACCCACCCGGTGGTCCCGGTGATGCTGTTCGACGCGCCGGTCGCGCAGAAATTCGCGGCGCGCATGTTCGAACTGGGCGTGCTGCTGTCGGGCTTCTTCTACCCGGTGGTGCCGATGGGCCAGGCCCGCGTGCGCGTGCAGCTGTCCGCCGCGCATACCCGCGAACAGCTCGATACGGTCCTGAAGGCCTTCGAACAGGCCGGCCGCGAGCTCGCCCTGATCAAATAATCAGTCGACGTCGTCTCGCCGGCCCGGTGCCCACCACGGCGCGGGCCGGCCGGCTCACGAAGCCCCACCGCAACAAACGAAAAGAACAGGTAATACAGCATGGAACGCATCCTCATCATCGGCGCCAATGGCCAGATCGGCAGTGAACTCGTGGGCGCCCTCGCGCAGCAGCATGGCGCCGAGCAGGTCATCGCCTCGGACATCGGTCCGGAGAACGTCTACGGCGCGGCGCGCTACACCCGCCTCGACGTGCTCGACCGCGACGCCGTCGCGCGGCTGATCGCCGACGAAGGCATCACCCAGGTCTACCAGCTGGCAGCGCTGCTGTCGGCCACTGGCGAAAAGGCGCCCCTGAAGGCGTGGACGCTGAACATGGATGGCTTGCTCAACATCCTAGAAATCGCACGCGAACGCGTTGAAGCCGGCAAGCCCCTGAAAGTGTTCTGGCCTTCGTCGATCGCCGCCTTCGGCCCGAACACCCCGGCCGACAACACCCCGCAGTACACGGTGATGGATCCGACCTCGATCTACGGCATCAGCAAACTGGCGGGCGAGCGCCTGTGCGAGTACTACCACGCCAGGTACGGCGTCGACGTGCGCAGTATCCGCTACCCGGGCATCATCAGCTTCAAGTCGCCCCCGGGCGGCGGTACCACCGACTACGCGATCGCGATCTTCCACGCGGCGCTGCGCGGCGAGACCTACGAATGCTTCCTGGGTCCGGAAACCACGCTGCCGATGATCTACATGCCGGACGCGATCCGCGCCACCATCGAGCTGATGGATGCCCCAGCCGAGAAAGTCGTGATCCGCTCCTCGTACAATATCGCCGGCGTCTCCTTCAACCCGCGCGAACTGGCCGCCGCGATCGCGACCCGCTTGCCCGAATTCCGCATCGCGTACAAACCGGACAGCCGCCAGCAGATCGCCGATTCCTGGCCGAAGAGCCTGGACGACAGCCGCGCGAGCGCGGACTGGGCCTGGGAGGCGCGGATTGGGGTGGAGGCGATGGTGGATGACATGCTTGAGAATGTGGATGTCGGGCAGACTGCCTGAGTTGCGATTCGTGACCAGCCGTTTGCCGTAGCGATGACCCGCAGCCCTTGAAGGTCATTCCCGCCTGCGCGGGAAGTCATTTCCGGCAGTGCCGGGAATGACACATTCCATGGGTTAAACAAAAGTAATTAGGAGACAGCTCATGGACATGAGCGTATTTGACCTTTTCAAGATCGGCATCGGCCCTTCCAGCTCGCACACCGTCGGCCCGATGGTCGCCGCGCGCCGCTTCCTGCTGGAAGCCGGTCACCTGGATGAAGCGATCGGCGTCGAAGCCCACCTGTATGGTTCGCTGGCGCTGACCGGCGTCGGCCACGCCACCGACAAGGCGGTGATCCTCGGCCTGATGGGCGAGACGCCGCAGGACATCGATCCGGACGGCGTCGAGGACAAGCTGGCCGAAGCCGAGCTGGATGGCGTGCTCAAGCTCCTCGGCACGAAGGAAGTGCCGTTCAGTGCACGCACCGGCCTGGTATGGCACAAGGAATCGAGCATGCCGGAGCACCCGAACGGCATGCGCTTCGTGCTCAAGCTGCGCGACGGCAGCGTGATCGAGCGCGTCTTTTACTCGGTGGGCGGTGGCTTCATTACCGCGGCCGGCGAAGCCAAGGCGGATGCTCAGGCGGCGGGTGGCGAGAACCCATCGGCGCCGGTGCCTTTCCCCTTCGATACCATGCGCGAGCTGCTGGCCCAGGGCCAGGCACACAGCCTCACGATTCCCGCCATGCTGCGCGCCAACGAGCGTGTGCGCATGTCCGACGAGGCGCTGGACGCGGGCCTGGACCGCCTCTGGCAAGTGATGCGCGACTGCATCTGCCACGGTCTGGTCACCGAAGGCCAGCTGCCGGGCGGCTTGAACGTGAAGCGCCGCGCCGCCAAGCTGTGGCGCCAGGAGCTGGCCCGGATCGAGAGCGGTGCGGGCGCCGCCAACCACCTGCCGCACGATGCCGTCAGCCAGGTCAGCCTGTATGCGATGGCGGTGAACGAGGAAAACGCGGCCGGCGGGCGCGTAGTGACGGCGCCGACCAACGGCGCGGCCGGCATCATCCCGGCGGTGCTGCGCTACTACGCCGAGGATTGCCGCCCGCTCGACCCGCAGCGCGGCATCCGCGACTTCCTGCTCACCTCCGCCGCGATCGGCATGCTGTGCAAGAAGAACGCCTCGATCTCCGGCGCGGAAGTGGGCTGCCAGGGCGAGGTCGGCGTGGCCTGCGCGATGGCGGCGGCCGGGCTGGTGGCGGCGCTGGGCGGCTCCAACGAGCAGATCGAGAACGCCGCCGAAATCGGCATCGAACACCACCTGGGCATGACTTGCGACCCGATCGGCGGCCTGGTGCAGATTCCCTGCATCGAGCGCAACGGCATGGGCGCGATCAAGGCGATCACCGCAGCCTCGCTTGCGCTGAAGGGCGACGGCACCCATTTCGTCAGCCTGGACGAGGTCATCGAGACGATGCGCCAGACCGGGGCCGACATGCAGGCAAAGTACAAGGAAACGTCGCTGGGTGGCCTGGCTATCCACGTCGTCACCGTCAACCACGCCGCCTGCTGACCCAGGGTGGGCACCCGGTGCCCACCAACCGCCGCCACGATCGAGACGAAACAATATTCGGTAAAAAGGCAACATTTCCACGGCCGGACTATAATCAATGTCCACCCGAGCCAACCGGATTCTTTCTACCGTATGCACTATGTGTCCACCCGCGCGACCAGCGCGTCCGCAGCACGTAATCCCCAGTCCTTTTCCGAGATCCTGCTGGGCGGCCTGGCGCCGGACGGCGGCCTGTATCTGCCGGCCGAGTACCCGCAAGTGAGCGGCGCCGAACTCGATGCCTGGCGCGGTCTGTCGTATGCCGACCTGGCCTTCGAAATCCTGCGCAAGTTCGTCACCGACATCCCTGAGCAGGACCTGAAGGCGCTGACCGCGAAGACCTACACCGCCCAGGTCTACCGCAACGCGCGCGAGGACGAATCCGCCGCCGAGATCACGCCGCTGCGCGTGCTGGAACAGGGGCCGGAGCAGACCCTGATCCTGCAAGCCCTGTCGAACGGGCCGACGCTGGCCTTCAAGGACATGGCGATGCAGTTGCTGGGCAATCTGTTCGAATACGCGCTGGCGAAGAATGGCGACGAATTGAACATCTTCGGCGCCACCTCGGGCGACACCGGCAGCGCCGCCGAATACGCGATGCGCGGCAAGCGCGGCATCCGCGTGTTCATGCTGTCGCCGCATGCCAAGATGAGCGCCTTCCAGACCGCCCAGATGTTCAGCCTGCAGGATCCGAATATCTTCAACATCGCGGTGGAGGGGGTGTTCGACGATTGCCAGGACATGGTCAAGGCGGTGTCGAGCGATCTCGAATTCAAGGTGCGCCAGAAGATCGGCACAGTCAATTCCATCAACTGGGCACGCGTGGTGGCGCAAGTGGTCTATTACTTCCGCGGCTACCTGAAAGCCACGTCGAACAAGGGCCAGAAGGTCTCGTTCACGGTCCCGTCGGGGAACTTCGGGAACATCTGCGCCGGCCACATCGCGCGCATGATGGGACTGCCGATCGACAAGCTGGTGGTCGCCACCAACGAGAACAATGTGCTCGACGAGTTCTTCCGCACCGGCGTCTACCGCGTACGCAAAGCCGCCGAGACCTGGCATACCAGCAGCCCGTCGATGGACATCTCGAAAGCCTCGAACTTCGAGCGCTTCGTCTACGACCTGGTGGGCCGCGATGCCGAGCGTACCCACGCGCTGTTCCGCAAGGTCGAGACCCACGGCGGCTTCGATCTGTCCGGCGCGCCGGGCAGCGACGGGGACGAGTTCAAGCAGGTCGCCCGCTATGGCTTCCAGTCGGGCAGCTCGAGCCACGAAGACCGCCTGGCAACCATCCGCGAAGTGTTCGACGATTACGGCATCACGGTCGACACCCATACCGCCGACGGCATCAAGGTCGCACGCGAACACATCGAACCGGGCGTGCCGATGATCGTGCTGGAGACCGCGCTGGCGGCCAAGTTCAACGAAACCATCCTGGAAGCGCTCGGCCTCGACGCGGCACGCCCGGCCGGCTTCGAGGACCTGGAAACGCTGCCGCAGCGCTTCGTGGTAATGCATCCGAACGTTGCGCAGATGAAGGAATTCATCGCCGCCCACACCGGTCTGGCCCAGGAAGGCCAGCCATGAGCGGCACCAATCCACAACGCAAGCCGATGCTGGCCGTGCGCGAAGCCCTCGACTTCCTGCTGGACGCGGCGCGTCCGGTGGCCGAGGTCGAGCATGTGCCGACGCTGGAAGCCAACGGCCGCGTGCTGGCCGCTGACCAGGTCTCGCTGCTGGACGTCCCCGGCGCGGACAATACGCAAATGGACGGCTACGCGGTGCGGGCGGCGGATTGTGCCGGCGCAGTCGACGGATCGCCGGCGCGCCTGCACGTGGCCCAGCGCATCCCGGCCGGCAGCGTCGGCCAGCCGCTGGAAGCCGGCGCGGCGGCACGCATCTTCACTGGCGCCCTGATTCCGCCTGGCGCGGACGCAGTGGTGATGCAGGAACAGTGCGAAGTCGATGGCGACCACGTCGTCGTGAAGCATGCGCCGCGCGAAGGCGAATGGATCCGGCGCCAGGGCGAGGACGTGCGTACCGGCGCCGTGATCCTGCCAGCCGGCACCCGCCTGCGCGGCCAGGAACTGGGCCTGGCGGCCTCTGTCGGCCTGGCGGCGCTGCCGGTGCGCCGCCGCCTGCGCGTGGCCGTGTTCTTTACCGGCGACGAACTGGCAATGCCGGGCGAAGCCCTGAAGCCCGGGGCGATCTACAACTCGAACCGTTTCACGCTGCGCGGCCTGCTCGAGAACTTCGGCTGCGACTTCACCGATTATGGCATTGTTCCGGATTCGCTCCAGGCCACGCGCGACACCCTGCGCGAAGCGGCACGTTCGCATGACTTGATCATCACCTCGGGCGGCGTCTCGGTCGGCGAGGAAGACCACATCAAGCCGGCGGTGGAAGCGGAAGGGCGGCTGAACATGTGGCAGATCGCGGTCAAGCCGGGCAAGCCGCTGGCGTTCGGCGAAGTGCGCCGCAATGAAGCGGACAGCGACGGCGGTGCGTTCTTCATCGGCCTCCCGGGTAACCCGGTCTCCAGCTTCATCACCTTCCTGCTGTTCGTGCGGCCTTTCCTGCTGCGCCTGCAGGGCGTGACTGGGCCGGTGACGCCGCGCACGATCGCCATGCGCGCCGACTTCGACTGGCCGAAGCCGGACCGCCGCAACGAATTCCTGCGCGTGCGCATGAACGAAGGCGGCGGGCTGGACCTGTTCGCCAATCAGGGCTCGGGCGTGCTGACCTCGACCGTCTGGGCCGATGGCCTGGTCGACAATCCGCCGGGACAGGCGATCGCCCGCGGCGACGTGGTGCGCTTCATCCCGTTCGCGGCGCTGCAATATTGATGTCTGAATCGAAGTCGAAAGGAAGTGTGTGAATATCCAGTTGCGTTTCTTTGCCAGCGTGCGCGAGGCCGTCGGTACCTCGGGTGAGACGGTGGCCTTGCCCGAAGGCGTGGCCACGGTGGGCGCCGTGCGTGAACTGTTGACCGCGCGCGGTGGTGCCTGGACCGAGGCGCTGGCGCACGAGCGGGCGCTGCGCATGGCCTTCAATCAGGTGATGTGCGACGCGGAGACGCCGCTCAGCGAAGGCGGTGAGGTGGCGTTTTTCCCGCCGGTGACGGGGGGGTAAGCCCTCGAGCGAGATCCGTGTCACGACTAAGGTCATTTCCGCGAAAGCGGGAATCCATGCTGAGTGTCCGGCGGCTGTAATGGAAAATATGAGCTTGCGTATAGCGGAAGCTCAGCATGGTGGTAAATAGCCCAATCGGCTATTTACCATTTTCACGGGGACGACGTCCTGATGCAGCCGACATCACACCACCGTCTTTTCCGCCAACGCCAGCAACTTCGCGCAATTGGCATTGCGCTCCCCGAAATCCCGCCATGCCGTGGTCCGCGCGATCTCCTGCCACTTGCGCAGCGAAGTCGCGTTAAGGTCCGCGGTACGCCCGCCATGCCCCGCGAATAGCGAGGCCACGGCCGCGTCGTCCATCTGCGCCGACTTGCGCGCGAAGCCTTCGAGGTCGGCGCCGATCTTCAGCAAGGCCGCCTGCTGCTCGCGCGGCAGGCGGTCGAAGACCGTCTTCGACATCATCAAGGGCTCCAGCATGAACCAGTAGGCGCCGCCGCGCGCCGTGGTCACCGATTTCGACACCTCGTCCAGCCGGAAGGAAATCAGCGACGAGGACGAGGTCATGGCCGCATCCAGGCTGCCGCTCTGCAGGGCGCGGCGAATCTCGTTCGAGGGGATGTCGACCACGGTTGCCCCGGCCTGCTTCAGGATCAGGTCCATCGCATGCGATCCGCCACGCACCTTCAGGCCGGCCGCATCATCGGGAGCGACGATCGGCTTGCCGCGCGAGGCGACGCCGCCGGCTTGCCAGATCCAGCTCAGGATCACCATGCCGCGCTCGCCCAGCATGCGCTTGAACTCGCGGCCGACGTCCTGGTTCTTCCAGGCGTAGCCCTGGTCGTAGGAGGTCACCAGGCCGGGCAGCAGGCCGATGTTCACCTCGGGGAAATCGGCGCCCGCATACGACAGCGGCACCAGCGCCAGGTCGAGCGTTCCTTTCGACAAGGCCGGGATCTGTGCCTCGCTCTTCATCAGGCTGGAGGCCGGGTGGATGGCGAACTTGAGCTTGCCGCGGGTGCCTCGCTCGGCCCGTTCGGCGAACATGCGGCACAGGCGGTCGCGGAAATCGCCTTCGGCGACGTTGCCGCCAGGGAACTGGTGCGAAATATTCAGCGATGTGGCCTGGGCCCAGGCCGGCTGGAGCCAGAGCGGACTGGTCGCAAGCGCGCCCAGTAATGTCCTGCGAGTCATTACCGACATAGTCATCCTCCAAGATGGTCTTACGGACTTCCGGACCAATCGGGTACGCCTTGCAACGAATCCTGTGGCGCTGTCGATTGCGCTTTTTTTGCTTTATTTAGCGTGTAAGCATAGGCTCAGCCGTAAACATGTCAAGAGAATATTCTTGCGATTGCTCATGCGCCGCAACATAAAACGGCGTGCTGATGCCCGCCAAAAGTCGCCGGCAGAATGATGGTGGGTGTCGATATGAAAACGCCGCGGCGCAACAAGGCCGCGGCGTGCAAGGTGGCATCAAGCCACGCGGGGCGAGCGCCGGTCAGCGCTGCGGGAAGGGATAACTTGCCGGGCTGACGTTGCCGTCCTTGTCGACAGCCTGCACGCCGAACAGCACGTTATCCTTCGACATGTCCAGGCGCGTCTCGAGCACCTTGCCGACGAACTTCGAACCCTGCCACCCGGCGGCGGTAGTCTCGCGCCACACGATGCGGTAGCCGGCCAGGTCGGGTTCGGTGTTGGCTTTCCAGACCAGCTGGGTGCCGTTGTCCAGCGCGGAAGTCTTGACCTTCACTTCCTGCGGCGCGGCCGGCGCCAGTGCCAGCGACGCCAGCGAGGCGGCGTTCACGCGCGCGACGCGGGCCACGTATTCGGGATCCACGTACTCGACCAGATCGCCGATCTTCTTGCCGTTTTCCGTGCGCAGGTCCTGGTGCTGGTGATTGAAATCCTCGGCCGGCTCGGTGAAGCGCACGGCCGCATAGCCGGCGTCCAGGAAGGGGCTGTGGTCGCCGCCGCGCAGGTAGCGGTCGCGCCGGTAGACGATGCTGACCTTGAAGTCCGGGACGTAGCGCTCGCCGGTTTCCTTGACGTGGCGTGCCAGCTGGCGGGTGATCGAATCGTTCTCGCCGCCGGTGGTGATCAGGGTGCGCAGTTTTGGCGTGGTTTCCTTCAAGGGCGGCACGCCTTCGGCGAACAGGCGCACTTCGCGGTTGTTCAACCTGCCGTTTTCGTCGTGCGAGCTGCCGATGATGTCGTTGTTCAGCATGCCGGCGATGTTCATGCCCTTGGCCCTGGCTCCCTGGGCGACATTGGCGGCGCCGTACAGGCCCTGCTCCTCGGCGGCCACGGTCATGAAAACCAGCGAAGCGTCGAACTTGTGGCGCGACATCACGCAAGCCATTTCCATTACGGCGGCGGTACCGGAGGCGTCGTCGTTGGCGCCCGGTGCGTCGGCCGTGTAATTCATGACGTCGGTCACGCGCGAGTCGTAGTGGCCGCTGACCACGTAGTAACGGTCGCGCGACGCCGGCTGGGTGCCGGGCAGGGTGGCGAGCACGTTGACGATCTCGGTCGGCCGGGTGATGCGGCTGGCGATCGGGTGGATGTGGCTGTCGAACTGCACGTCGAGCTTGCCGGCGCCGCAGCGTTCCAGCTCGGACTTGATCCAGCGCCGGGCGGCGCCAATGCCGCGCGTGTTCGATTCGGTATCGGACATCGTGTGGCGGGTGCCGAAGCTCACCAGCTTTTCGATGTAGCCCTGGATGCGCTGGGGCGAGATCTCTCGCACGATGGCGTCGATGTCGGCCTGGCGCGCCGGCAGCGTGGCCTCGGCCGCCCGGGCGGATTGGGTGGCGGTGGCGGCCGCAATCAGGAACGGCAGTGATGTCTTGAGTACAGGATGCATCGATTTCCTCGGACGGCAATAAATGAAGGCAGGCCGGCGTCGCCTGCGCGCCGACCTGCAATCATGACATTAAAACCATGCCCCGTCGATGGCACACGCTACAGCGTGCCAAGGAAAGCGCGGATCGCGTCGTTCACCTTTTCCGGCTGGTCGAACATGGCGAAGTGGCGCGCCGGTGCCACCGACACCACTTGCACTTTCGGTGCGCCTTCGAGCAGGGCGCGGTAGTAATCGGCCTTGGCGCTTTCGCTGACGCCCTGCTGCGCCGCATCCAGGTCGTGGTAGGGCGAGATCACCAGCAGCGGCGCCTGGATCGTCTTCAGGCCGGGACGCAGGTCGAGCCGCAGCACCTCGGCGGCGTAGCGACCGGTGGCAGCCGGATCGCTGCGCGCCGACAGCCGTGCCAGGTCGTCGGCCTTACCCATGTCCAGCACGCCGATGGTGCGCATATAGCTTTGCTGCTGGGCCGCGAACTGCGCCGGCACCGCGGCCACGCGGCCGCGCATGCCTTCGGCCATCTGGGCGCGCTGTGCCGGATTCATGTCTTCGGTGCCCGGCATGACCGGCAAGCCGTCGATGCTGACGACGCCGCCGACGGCCGCCGGCTGGTCTTCGGCCAGCGCCAGGCCGAGGGTGCCGCCCATGCTGTGGCCGATGATGACCGGCTTCTGCAATTTGCGCTCGGCGACGAGTTCCGCGAGTGCGGCGCGGGCGGCGGCGAAACCGGCATCCGGCGTGGCCGGGCGGCCGTCGAAGCCGGGCAGGGTCAGCACGTAGACCGGGTGGGTCGGGCTGAAGGCGCGGATGGTGTCTTGCCATGCCCAGCCGCCGCTGGCCAGGCCCGGGACCAGGATCAGCGGCCGGCCGCCGCCGCCGCCGTGGCGCTCGACCAGCAAGCCGCCCACGTCGAAGCGCTCGGCCGGAGCGATGGCGGCGGTGTAGCGGTTCGACGCGGGCGGCGTCGGCTCGGCCGCCTTGGTCGATTCGAAGGCGCCAAGCGCCAGCAAGGCGGCGAAGGCGAAATAGACGAGGCGTTGCTTGCGGGTGCACTGGCAGAGATTCATTGTTGCTCCTGATCGGGGAAGAAAATGGTTTCGATGGCTTGTTCGAACAAGCGGGACAGCGAAAAGGCCAGCGGCAGGCTGGGATCGTACTTGCCGGTTTCGATGGCGATCACGGTCTGGCGGGATACGCTCAGGAGTTCGGCCAGGTGGGCCTGGCTCCAGCCACGCCCGGCGCGCAGCTCGCGAATCCGGTTCCTCATCGCCCGCTCCACTTGCGCACCAGGTTCACCGCGCCCCAGCTCACACCCATCACGGCCCAGACGGTGAACATCGACAGGCGCGGGAAACCGGCGGTCTCGAGGAAGCCGTAGTTGAAGGTGATGGCGCCGGTGATGGCGAAGGCGATGCCCAGCGATTCCAGCATGTGCAGGCGCTGGTATTCGTCGATGCGGGCGACGTGGCGTACGATGGCGCGGATCATCAGGGCGAAGCCGAGCATGGGCAACACCAGCAAGGCCGTGCGCAGCGTGCCTTCGGTCATCGGCCGCGCCAGCACGATCGAGCCGGTCAGCAAGGCGATATAGACGGCGATCGCGGTCCACAATTCCTTGTGGTAGGCCCGCGCGACTTGTTTTTCGTACATGGTGGCTCTCCCTGGTGTGATGGCAGCGATGTAAAGTATGCTTTACATCGTAAGGAAGACCGCCGGCTATGTCAAGTCTCCTTTACATCTTTTTCAGCAGCGTGCCGTCGACTACAATGCGGCTCCATTCATCCATTTGCCGCCATGTCCCAAGCTCCTGTATCACCCCACCGCGTCATCGTCATCGGCGGCGGCCCCGCCGGCCTGATGGCGGCAGAAGCCCTGGCCGCAGGCGGCGTTGAAGTCGAGGTCTACGACGCCATGGCCTCCGTGGGGCGCAAGTTCCTGCTGGCCGGGAAGGGCGGCATGAATATCACCCACGCCGAGGACACGACCGCCTTCGCCGGCCGCTACGGCGCGCGGAGCAGCGCGGTCAAGCACTGGCTGGACGGTTTCACGCCGCAGCAGGTGCGCGACTGGATCCATGGCCTCGGCATCGACACCTTCGTCGGCAGCTCCGGCCGTGTGTTCCCGCTGGAGATGAAGGCGGCGCCGCTGCTGCGCGCCTGGTTGCACCGGCTACGCGAATCCGGCGTGCGCTTCCACATGCGCCACCGCTGGCTGGGCTGGCGCGACGGCGCGCTGCTGTTCTCGACGCCGGACGGCGAACGCCTGGCGCGCGCCGACGCCACCGTGCTGGCGCTGGGCGGCGCCAGCTGGGCGCGCCTGGGGTCGGACGGCGCCTGGGTGCCGCTGCTGGAAGCGCAGCAGGTCGAGGTGGCGCCGCTGGTGCCGATGAATTGCGGCTTCGACGCCGCCTGGAGCGAGCATTTCGTGAGCCGCCATGCGGGTGCACCCTTGACGACCGTCGCCCTCGGCCTAGCGGATGCCGATGGCAAGCCTGCGTTCCGCAAGGGCCAGTTCGTGGTCACCGCCAATGGCATCGAGGGCAGCCTGGTGTACGCCATCTCGGCCGCCATACGCGACGAGATCGCGGCGAACGGGCGGGCCACGGTCTGGATCGACCTGCTGCCCGACCACAGCCCCGAGCGCGTGCTGGCGGAAGTCAGCCACCCGCGCGGCACGCGCTCGATGTCCAGCCATCTGCAAAGCCGGCTCGGGATCAAGGGCGTCAAGTCCGGACTGTTGCACGAATGCCTGGACAAGGAGTCCTATGCCGACCCGCTGCGGCTGGCGCCGGCGCTGAAGGCGCTGCCGGTGGTATTGCTGCGCCCGCGCCCGATCGACGAGGCGATCAGCAGTGGCGGCGGGGTGCGTTTCGAGTCGCTGGCGGATGCGGGCGGCATGTTGCGCGCCATGCCGGGCGTGTTCGTGGCCGGCGAGATGGTCGACTGGGAAGCGCCGACCGGGGGCTACCTGCTGACCGCTTGCTTCGGCAGCGGGCGCGCGGCCGGGCAGGCGGCCTCGCGTTGGCTGTCCCGGCGGCCGGTCAGCGCTCCAGCGCCCCCGGATCCGGCGCCTTGCCCTTGAACGGCAGGCCAAGGTCGACGCCCTTGCCGACGGGCGCGCCGCCGGCGCGCGGGCGGTAACCGGGTACGTCGGGCAGGCTGCCATCCGGTTTGCGCGGCGCGTCCCAGCCGGCCTTCGAGAGGCTCTCGAATCCGGTATCGGCCACGGTTGCCATCGAGTCCCAGCTGCTGTCGGCCGAGTCGGTGCCGTCCACCTTTTGCGCCGCCTTCGGCGCCGGCGACAGGTTGTTGCGCAGGGTGCCGAGGTTGATCGTGCTGCCGTCCGGGGCGATGCCGAGCATGTTGAAGTCGGTGCCGTTGGCGAATGCGGTGTTGTCGTGGAAGTCCAGCGCCAGGGGGTGATGGTTGGCGTAGAAGCCGTTCACCTTGTTGCCGAAGGCGACAGAGAAGCGCACCACGTGCTTCACGCCGTTCGCCACATACTTGCCGCCATAGCCGCCGGCCTTGATGCCGTTGCCATTGCCGGCCGGGAGCGCGGTGCGGGTGCCGGGCAGGTAGCCGTGGTCCCAGGCCCAGGACTGTTCGATGGTCACCGGAGAATAGGCATTGATCAGGTCGAAGCCGTCGTCGGTGTTGGCCCAGGCGCGGCAGCCGCGGAACACATTGCCCGGGTGGCCGGCGCTGACGTGGGCGCCGAAGCCGTCGGCGCTCTGGCCGGCGCCGTTCGAAGTATAGGGGTCGTAGTTGTGGTGCGAGTCGCTGTTCAGCACCAGGTTGTAGGCGCCATCCTTGATGAACAGGCCAGGTCCCATGTTGTGGTGCAGGTTCAGCTGTTCGTAGATGCCGTGGCTGGCGTTGATCCAGATGCCCCAGGATTCGTGGTTCAGGCGGTTGCCGGGCTGTTGCGGCGCGCCGGTGACTTCCAGGCCTTTCAGGTGGATCCAGTCGGCGCTGACGTCGATGCCCTTGACGCGGCAATCGTCCTTCATGGCGCTGAAGTCGAGCACCGGGGTTTCGCCGGGGTAGGCCCAGTAGCGGATCGGCTGGTTTTCCTGGCCGCTTTTGTCGAGGACCACGGCGCTGACGCTGGCGCGGCGGGTGGCGCAGGCGGTGGTGGCGGCGGTGAAGGTGTAGCTGCCGCCGCGCAGGTAGACGGTGTCGCCGGGGTGGGCGGCTTGCTGGGCGCGGGCGATGGATTGCCAGGGGGCGGCCTGGCTGCCGGTGGCCTTGTCGTTGCCGGCCGGGGCGATGTACCAGGTGGCGGCGCCGGCGGTGCCGAGGGCCGTAAGGAGAGGGAGCGCGAGCAGAGTGCTGCGCTGCAGGAGGCTACACATGATCGTTCCTTGGAGGCGGTCGCGTCGCGTTTCACTCGCAGTTGCCGGTGGAACGCGACAAACCTGGATTCCCGCCTTCGCGGGAATGACGGTTTTGGGTTTCGCGGATCGATAGCAGAGAAATACGATGCTTCAGATACCGCAAGAACGGTTCAACCGCCCGACGACAACTTGATCTGCACCGGCGCCCGCGCGCGTGCCGCCTCGTCGGCGACCAGGCGCTGGAACTGTTGCTGGTCCTTGATTTCAGCGGCGCGGTCCCAGGCGGCGCCGATGTAGTAGGTCAGCGGCTGGCCGGACGTCGCCGGGGCCAGCACCAGCTGGTTGCGGGCGTCGCTGGTAAAGGCCTGGGCGCCGGCCGTCGGCACGATCAGCGCCACGCCGAAATTGCCCTTGGATTTCTGGACTACCCACTGCACCAGCGACTTGTCGGCCGGGTTTTCGGCGTAGGCGATCTTGGCCTCTTCGCCCTTGTCGCTCGGGGTCTTGTTCAAGCCGATGCCCACCATCAGCTGCTGCGGGCCGCTGAAGGTGAAGGTGCTGTCCATGCGGTCGAAGTAGTGCCCGGCGTCGGTGGTGAAGCGCTTGACCTCGGTGACCTTGGTGCCGTTCGCATCCCAGGTGTCGTAACTGAGTTCGAATACGGCGCGTATCGGGCCGTTGGCGATCACGTTCCAGGACTTCCAGTTGCCGCTGGTGTAGAGGGTCTTGCCGTCCCAGATGCCGGTGCCGCCGGCGCCGCGCGAACCGCCGACGTTGTACATGTCGATGCCTTCGCCTTCGTCGTGGTGGTAGTGGTCGTGGCCCTTGTTGTACCAGCGGTCGACGATCGGGTAGCTGACGCGCTTGAACCAGATATCCAGGCCGCTGGTGGTCAGCACTTCCTTGCCGACCCTGGCGGTGTCCGGCGCCGACAGGGCCGGGCCGTAGGTGCGGTGCGCCAGCTTGTCGTTTTCCCAGGCGAAGTCGTCGAGGCGCTCCGGGATGTAGCGCGCGAAAGCCTTGGGCGGGAAGGGCGCCGTCAGGGTCTCGCTCTTCTCCACGGTGAAGCTGGCCGATTTTTCGCCTGCCTTGAAGTCGTGCTGGAACAGCAGTTCGCCGTAGGCCGCGCCGACGTTCTTCGGGTCCTTGGCCTGCGGGGCGACGTTGGTCACCTGGTAGGGCAGCACCTGGCCAGAGGCGTCCTTGATGACCAGCTTCTGGACCAGCGCGTGCGGCAGCGCGTCGTTGATCTTGGTCCAGGGGATGACGATGGTCTCGGACGGGCGGGCGATGTCGAGGCTGTGGGTGACGGTGACGCGCAATGTTTCCGATGCGCGCTCGGCGGCGCTGGCCAGGCAGGCCGGCAGGGCGGTGACGGTGAACAGTGCGAAAGCGACGGTGGTACGGACGTTCATGCGAAGTGTCATAAGCGGAGGTCAGGTACGTGGATCGGTTGCTGTACGGGCGGCGCCATGCCGTCCCCCAGGTAGAAGCTCGGATGCGGCGGCTGATTATAGCCCGCGTTCTGGCCCGCAACCTGGGCGCGGTACTGCGGGTCGTGCATCAGGGTGGTGATGCGGTAGGGCGTGGGCGCGCTGGTGCTGAAAACCAGCAGCGCGTCGTCCCCGGTGCTGCGCCAGACCACTTCCTCGCGCCAGTCGCCGAACAGATCGGCCGACAATACCGGCGTGGACTTGGTGCCGTTGTTCGAGGCCGCGCCAAGGGCGGCGCCATCGACCAGGCGGTCGAGGCGCTGGGCAGCCGGGTTCCATTTGTCGATGCGGACGCCGTCCAGCGATTCGCGCAGCAGGTCGCCGTCCCACCAGATGCCGAAGTTGATGCTGCGCGGGTGCGTGGCCGAGATCTGCTTGCCGGATGCGCTCATCAAGCCGCCGACCGACGCCCAGCATTCCTCGCCCGGATAGGCGGGGTCGATGTCCATGCAGGTGCCGCGGCCGACGTCGTGGCCGTCGCCGTCGAGGCTCCACAGGACCTTGCCGGTGGCGGCATCGTGCATCTCGACCCCCTTGCCCTGGTAGCAGGACGGGGTCTCGTGCACCATGAAGATCTGCAGACCGGCGCGGCCCGGGTCCAGCTTGCCGACGTGGAGGGCATCGCCGTGGCACAGGCCCGTGCTGTACAGCAGGGTGCCATCGCTCTTGATGGTGGCGGCGCCGTAGACCAGGTCGTCCTTGCCGTCGCCGTCGACGTCGGCCACCGACATCCAGTGCGCGCCCTGGTGGTTGGCGGCGGCTGCAGGGGCGCCGCTGTCCGAGTCGAATACCCAGCGGCTGGTGAGTTTGCCGTCGCGCCAGTCCCAGGCCGCCAGCACGGCACGCGTGTAGTAGCCGCGCGAGAACACGGCGCTCGGCCGGGCGCCGTCGAGATAGGCCACGGTGCCGAGGAAACGGTCGACGCGGTTGCCATAGGTGTCGCCCCAGGCATTGACGCTGCCGCGTGCCGGCAGGTAGGCGCTGCTGGCCATGGCGGCGCCGGTCCGGCCGTTGAAGACGGTGAGGAATTCCGGCCCCTCCAGCACGTAGCCGCTCTTGTTGCGGTAGTCCGCTGCGGGGTTGCCAATGGCTTTACCCTGGCCGTCGACCGTGCCGTCGGCCGTCTTCATCATGACTTCGGCCTTGCCATCGCCGTCGAAGTCGTAGGCAAGGTAGGTGGTGTAGTGGGCGCCGGCGCGGATGTTGCGTCCGAGGTCGACGCGCCACAGACGGGTGCCGTCCAGCTTGTAGGCATCGATGTAGGTGTTGCCGGTGTAGCCGGCCTGCGAATTGTCGTGGGCGTTGGTCGGCTGCCATTTCACCAGCAGCTCGTAACTGCCGTCGCCATCCAGGTCGGCTGCCGAGCCGTCGTTGACGACGTAGGTGTAGGCCTGGCCGTCCGGGGTGCTGCCTCCCGGCGGCTTTTGCAGCGGGACGGTGCGGTAGGGCTTGTCCCAGGTGGCGCCGGCGCTGGCCTCGGCTTCGCCGGCCGCGCGCACGGCGTAGCGGGCATCCGACGGCGCGCCCTTGTCCATGAAGTTGGTGATGGCCAGCGGCTCGGCGTTCAGCTTGCGGCCGTTACGGTAGACATCGAAGCGGATGCCCGCGGCATCCGTACCGAGGGCGCGCCAGCCTATGAAATTTCCGGCATCGGTATGGATCGCCACGACGCCGCGGTCCAGTTTTTCGACTTGCTTGCCCGTCGCCGCCAGCGCGGTACCGCACACGGCAAGCAAGGTGGCTGAGAGCACGATATGGAAGGTGGCGAACTTGCTGGTGAAGGCCATGAAGGAAAACCCGAATGGTGCAGGATTGCCATTCGAGTATCGGCGCGGCCTTCCACCCAGTCAATCACCGGGCCGGCCGGGCCGCGAGATAATCAGCATCTTGAGCGATGCGGATGGCTCAGTGTATTGACGGGTAGCGCAGCCAGTCGATGCGGCCCAGGCGCGCAAGCAGACTGGGGACGACCTGGCCGGCATCTTCGAAGGGACCGAATTCGTGGGTGAAATACACGCTGCCGCGGTACAGGGCGATCAGAACGAAGGGATTGTCCTGGAAGTACCCGGTGGTGAGCAGATCCTGGATGGCTTCGTCCGCAATGCCCGGGTCGGCGGTGCGGGTTTCAGTCCAGAGCAATTCGTCGCCATCGACTGTGCGGACATACACACGATAGGCGGCGTCGCGTCGTTTGCCATGTCTCATCGTTCGCTCCTGCTGGGCGAGATGCATCGTTAGTCAAGGAAGCGATATGCTACGCCCGCCCTGAAAATGATGGCGCGGAAATAGATGGACTGGATATCGTCCGGCGTGACGCATAGCCGGAAAAGAATGGATCAGTGCTGCAGCAGAGTGGGGGCGTAAGTCTTCACGAAGAAAGCCAGCGTGATGCAGGCGGTGGCCACCAGCGTGAAGCCGCGCACCAGTCGCGCCGGCGCGCGGCGGGCCAGATGGGCGCCGCCGTAACCGCCGATAATGGCGCCCGCCAGCATCGCGATCGTTACCGGCCAGTGCACGGCGCCGGCAAGGACAAAGGCGATGACGGCCACCGCGTTCGCCGCACTGACCAGCAGCGTGCGCGGCGCATTCAGCAGCTTCAGGTCCCGGCTGTCGAGCAGGCCCCAGACAGCGATCATCATGATCCCGACCGCGCCCCCGAAGTAGCCGCCGTACACGCCGAGCGTGAACTGCACCGCCAGCACCGCATGCGGATGGATTCGCCAGCGTGCGCGCAGGGCTTCGCCGATGCGGCGTCCGAAGGCCAGCGCGACCGATGCCAGCAGCAGTAGCCAGGGCAGCACGAAGGCGAAGGCTTTCGAGGAGGTGTGCAGCAAGAGCAGGGCGCCCAGCAGGCCGCCGCATCCTGTGCTCAGGAGCAGGGCGCGCAGCGGCACGCTGCCGACCGGCCCCAGACCGTCGCGATAGGCCCAGGCACTGGCCAGCCCGCCCGGGAACAGGGCGACGGTGCTCGAGGTGTTCGCCTGAACCGGAGGCACGCCGGCCGCGATCAGCGCCGGCAGGCTGACGAAAGAACCGCCGCCGGCCAGCGCATTCATGCCGCCGGCCACGATTCCGGCCCCAAAAGTCAGTAGCAATGCGTTCATGCCCCGATCTTAGAGGCGGCGCAGATTGTTCGCAATCTGGCAATTCCGGTGCTAGACTTCGGCGTTTCCGAAACCATAAATCGACTCATGCGCTTCGACCTGACCGACATGCGACTGTTCCTGAGCGTGGTGGAAAGCGGTAGCCTCACCGGCGGCGCGCGCGCCATGCACCTGGCGCTGGCCTCGGCCAGCGAACGCATCGCCGGCATGGAACAGGCACTCGGCGCGCCCCTGCTCGAACGCAACCGGCGCGGCGTACGCACCACGGCCGCGGGCGACGCACTGGTGCGCCATGCACGCGCGATCCTTGGGCAGGTCGAACAGATGCGCGGCGAGTTGCGCAGCTATGCGACCGGCTTGAAGGGGCGCGTCAGGCTGCTGTCGAACACCGCCGCCAACGCCACCTTCTTGCCGCCGCAGCTGTGCCGCTTTTTGCTGGCGCACCCGGACCTGTCGATCGACCTCGAAGAGCGTACCAGCGTGGAAATCGTGCAGGCGCTGGTGGAGGGGCGCGCCGACCTGGGCATCGTTGCCGACAGTACCGACCTGGCCCAGCTGCAGACCCACCTGCTGGCCAGCGACCAGTTGTGCGTGGTGGCCGGCCGTGGCCACCGGCTGGCCAGGCAGGCCCAGGTCGCCTTTGCCGACCTGATGGAGGAGCCGCTGGTGGGCATGGCCGACACCGCGCTGGAAACGCATCTGGCGGAACGGGCGGCGCGCCTCGGCCGCCAGCTCGACGTTCGCATCCGCCTGCGCAATGTCGACAACGTGGCCATGTACGTCGAGGCCGGCGTCGGCATCGCGATCCTGTCCGATGCGGTGGCCCGCACCCTGCGCCGCGAGCTGGTCATCCTGCCGCTGTCGGAAGCCTGGACCACGCGCCGCCTCTTCCTGTGCGCACGCGACTTCGCGGCGCTGACGCCGCAGGCCGGCTTGCTGGCGGAACAGCTGCTGCATGCGCCGGAAAACGCATGAGCTTATCTGAGCTTGGTCTGGCCTGGAACGGCCGCTGCTGGTGTACGGCCAGAACCGAGAGATGCTGCGCCCGGAGCAGGGCTATCCGCTGCGCCTGCCGCGGCCCGGCTACGAGGGCAATATGAACATCGGATGGCTGCGCCGCCTGAACGCCGGCGGTGCTGGATGCGGGTTCGCTGGCGCGGCTCGGCATGCCGAATCGTGATGGGTTTCGGCCCGTGCTCGAATAAAGCCGTCAAGCAAGAGCGAACAAACGAAAATGCGCGGCTTTTTTCACACGGGCGTGCGGGAAAAAGCCGCGCAACATATTCAGCTTGTGCTTGCTGGTGAATCCGATTTACTTGGCAGCGTCCTGAATCTTCTCGCCAGCACGTTCAACAGCCTTGCCGGTAGCGGTGGTCGCCTTGCTTGCGCCTTCTTTCATGTTGGCGGCGGCTTCCCTGGATTCCTGTTTCACGTCGGCGCCCGCTTCGCGCATGCTGTCGCCGGCACGGTCGGCTGCTGCGGCAGCCTTGTCGCCTGCGCGGTCGGCGGCAGCGGCGGTATTGGCGGCTGCGTCCTGGGCGGCAGCCTTGGCATCGGCGCCAGCTTCGCGGGCGGTGGCGGCGCTGTTGGCAGCGGCGTCGTCCACGGCTTTACCGGCGGACTGGGCCGGGCCCATGTTGGCGTTGTTGCTGTCTTCGGCCTTGTGGCAGCCGCTTGCGAGGACGGCAACGGCCAGCATCAGGCCGGAAAGGGTGGTTTTGTTCAGGATGGTGGTCTTCATGGTGCGCTCCTTTATCGAATGTCGCTTTTTGGGTATCCGCTTTTGTCAAAAGATCAAGCTGGTGTGTCAATATTAACGCTGTCACACCCTGCGCACGATTGGACTTTGTGCCAAACCGTAACAATCAGGCAAACTTGCTGGTTCAGGCATCGGCGCCGCCAAGTTGCCAGCCGAGACGACGGCCCAGGCATAACAGGGTGAGGGTAGGCGGCAAACCCCAGGGGCCGGGAATCACCGAGGCATCGCACACGTAGAGTCCGGGCGTGGATGTCTGCAGATCGCTGTCGACCTGCGCGCCGATGGGCACGCTGCCCCCAGGGTGCGCAGCGAAGTGGTGGCTGGCAAAGATATGGCGCGCACCGGCCCGTGCCAGCACCGAGCGGGCGACGGCTATGCCACGCTCGAACTTCTGCCGATCGGCCGGCTGCAGGGTCTTGTCAACCCAGCGCGGCCCGATGCGCCCGCTGGCCTCGTCGCGGATCTTGACCATGATGCTGAGCGTGTGCCCATGCGCAAACAGGCGGTCGAAGCGCCCGGCCTGCGCCGCGAAGGCCTGGTACATCGGGCGTGGCAGCGTCAGGTCGGCATAGGCGATGCCGGCCGCATGCTCGCTGAAACCGGCCGCCATCGGCACCTCGGCGCCGCCTTTCACATCGCCGACGCTGCCCATCACCGCCACCACCGGGTCGCTGAAAAAGGCGGGCGCCGCCGTCATCAGGCCGGAGGCCGCCAGCAGGCGCGGGCTGCCGATGCCGCCGGCGGCCAGCACTACCAGCGGCGCGTCCCAGCTGTGCAGCAGGCCATTGACCACGGCGTCGACGCCGGCCGCGCGCCCGTTTGCTATCCGTACACGCGTGACGCGGGCGCCGGCCTTCAGCACGGCGCCGGCCCGCACCGCATCGTCGACCAGTTCGCGCGCACTCCATTTTGCACTGAAGGGGCAGCCATACACGCAGCGCCAGCAGCCGCTGAGGCAGGCGGCGGGGCGGATCATCTTGTCCAGCTTGCGCCAGTCCAGCGACAGGCTGCGCGCCGCAATCATGATGCGGGCGGCCATCGGTCCGACCAGTGCATCCGGCAGGGGCCCGAGCGGCAGTTCCTCGCGCCAGGCGCGCAGTGCCGGCGCCAGGTCGATGCCATGAGCAGCGAACACGGCGTCCGGCGGTGCCGCCGCGGTGGCGAAATTGATGATGGAGGTGCCGCCGGTGGTCAGTGCGCGCACCAGCAGCGACATGTCGCGGTGCAAAAAGGCGCCGCGGCCGGGCACGGCGGCGCGCGCTGCCATCTGGCCGAGGGTGCCGGCGATCGGCGCGGCATCGCCCTGTTCCAGGAACAGAACGCGGGCACCCTGACGCGCCAGCTCGCGGCCGACGCTGGCGCCGCCGGGCCCGGTGCCGACGACGATGGCGTCGAAGGAAGCGTAGCCGGTGCGGGGCAGGGGAAGAGGGGATGACGGCATCGCGCGACTATACACCGGCGGCCGCGATGTGGCCCGCCACTCGGCAGGCCGCCGTCAGCGTGCCCTCATCCGGCGCTGCGGCCGGCGGCGCCGCTCCTCCCGGGGCGCCATCCACACCGGATGCTGCCCCATGCCATCCACGCCGAAGTCGAGCACGCGCCGCAGCGAGGGCAAGGTGACGGGCTTGAATACCAGCGCCGCCCCCGGATGGCGGCAGCCGGCGCCGGTCGCGTCGGCGTCGAGCAGTATGACGATGGGCGCGCCCGGCGCCAGGCGCGCCAGCTCGCCGCCCAGAGACCGGCGGTCATAGGGATTGAAATCGGTACAGGTGAGCGCGGCGTCGAAGCGTAGCGCCTCGGCCATCTGCAGCGCAGCCTGCGGCGTCGAGGCCAGCGCCACGACGTAGCCGAGCAACTTCAGCAATCCCTCGACCTGTCCGCGTGCCGCCTCGTCGTAATCCAGCAGTAATGCGCTTTTCATGGTAAATCCTCCTGTTGAATGGATGACCCCGAATCAAAGGGCTTCAAGTAAAGACTTGTAACAAATTGCCTCGTCCATACAATAGGGCACCCACGGCAGGACGCCGTATTTGGTAAACTCGACGTTTTGTCCGACGAGGAATCCCCATGGCGCACGCTGCCCCACATGAGGTCGACCACGAACTCCGTGCAGCCGCGCTGCGCTGCCTGCTCGAAACCGACCCTGCCGCCAAGACCGCCGGCGTGGCCGCACTGGTCGAGCTCGCCCGCGCCGGTATGCTTGCCGTCGACGCGAATGCCGTGTTCGAGGAACCGGCGGCCATCCCCGGCCGTCCCGCCAGGCCCGAGCTGGTGCCGCCGCGCCTGGTGGGCCGGCGCTCGATGGCGACCGTGGAAGGACGCGCCATGCTGGTCCATGCGCTGGCGCATATCGAATTCAACGCCGTGAATCTCGCGCTGGATGCGGTCTGGCGCTTCCCCGCCATGCCGCCCGAATACTACCGCGACTGGCTGCGCGTGGCCGGCGAAGAAGCGCTGCATTTCAATATGCTGGCTACGCACCTGCAGACCCTGGGCCATGCCTATGGCGACTTTGGCGGCCACGACAGCCTGTGGGAAATGGTGGCCAAGACCAGTGGCGACGTGCTGGCGCGCATGGCGCTGGTGCCGCGCACGCTGGAGGCGCGCGGCCTGGATGCGATCCCGCCGCTGCGCGCCAAGCTGGCCCAGGCCGGCGACGCGGCGGCGGCGCGCATTCTCGACGTGCTGCTGCGCGACGAGGTCGCCCACGTGGAAATCGGCAACCGCTGGTACTTTCACCTGTGCACCCGGCGCGGGCTTGAACCGGTGGCGACCTACGATGATTTGACCGTGCGGTACAAGGCGCCGGTGCCGAAGGGGCCGTTCAACGTCGAGGGACGGCGCGCCGCCGGCTTCACCGAGGCCGAGCTGGCGCGCTATGCGCTGGATGCCTTGCCTGCGAACGCCTGAGGCCCGTCTCGATATATATGAGCGACACCCCGCAGCAGGGCTTCCTGCTCACCCGCCACTGGCGTGACACAGATGAAGGCGTCGAAGCCGAGTTCTGGCTCGCCACTGACGACGGCCCCTACTGCCTGCGCCTGCCGCCGGCCGAAGCCGTCGCCTTTGTCCCGGCCGAGCAGGAAGCCGCGCTGCGCACCCTGCTGCAGCGCGAACGCGGCGTCGAACTGCGGCCGCTGTCGCTCTGCGATTTCCGCGGACGGCAGGTGGCGGGCCTGTACTGCCGCCATTACCGTCACCTGATGCGCCTGGAAAAGCGCCTGCGCGAGCACGGCATCGACGTCTACGAAGCCGACATCCGTCCGACCGACCGCTTCCTGATGGAGCGCTTCATCACGGCGCCGGTCGCCTTTGCGGGCACGCCGTCAGCGCGCGATCCGCGCGTGCTGGAAGGCGCGCAACTGAAATCCGCGCCCGATTACCGTCCGCAACTGCGCACCGTCTCGCTCGACATCGAGACCACGATGCAGGGCGAGTTGCGCTCGATCGGCCTGGAAGGCTGCGGCCAGCGCGTGGTGTACATGCTCGGACCGCCGAACGGCGATCCGTCCGGGCTCGACTTCGACCTGGCCTACTGCGAGTCGCGCCTCGAGCTGCTGGCCAGGCTGGAAGAGTGGATGACCCGCCACGACCCGGATGCCATCATCGGCTGGAGCGTGATCAACTTCGATTTGCGCGTGCTGCACGAGCATGCTCTGCGGCTGAACCACCCGCTGCGCATCGGCCGCGGCGGCGCCTCGATGGAGTGGCGCAGCAATCCGAATGCGGGCGCCGAGCGCGAGTCGCGCTACTTCTGGGGCTTGCCGGGCCGCCTGGTCATCGACGGCATCGAGGCGCTGCGCTCGGCCACCTGGAGCTTCCCCTCATTCAGCCTGGAGAACGTGTCGCAAAGCCTGCTCGGCGAAGGCAAGGCGATCGACAAGCCCTACGACCGCATGGCCTCGATCGACCGCATGTTCGCCCAGGACAAGCCGGCCCTGGCGCGCTACAACCTGAAGGACTGCGAACTGGTCACGCGCATCTTCGCCAAGACCGACCTGATGGCCTTCCTGCTGGAGCGCGCCAGCGTCACCGGGCTGGCGGCCGACCGCAGCGGCGGTTCGGTGGCCGCCTTCGAACACGCCTACATCCCGCTGATGCATCGCCTTGGCCGGGTGGCGCCGAACATCGGCGACGTGCCTGGCGCCGACAGCCCCGGCGGCTTCGTCATGGATTCGCGCTCGGGCCTCTACGATTCGGTGCTGGTGCTGGACTATAAGAGCCTGTACCCGTCGATCATCCGCACCTTCCTGATCGATCCGGTCGGGCTGGTGGCGGGCCTGGCCGAACCGGAGCTCGAGACGGTGCCGGGCTTCCGCGGCGCGCGCTTTTCGCGGACCCGGCACTGCCTGCCCGGCATCGTCAAGCGCGTGTGGGAGGGCAGGGAAGCGGCAAAGCGCGCCGGCAACCAGCCGCTGTCGCAGGCGCTGAAGATCATCATGAACGCCATGTACGGCGTGCTCGGCACGACCGCCTGCCGCTTCTTCGACGACCGCCTGGCCTCCTCGATCACCATGCGCGGCCACGACATCATGCACCGCACGCGCGAGCTGATCGAGGCACGCGGCTACCAGGTGATCTACGGCGATACCGATTCCACCTTCGTCTGGCTCGGCGGCGCCCACGCCGACGAAGATGCCTTGCGCATCGGGCGCGAGCTGGTCGAGCACGTGAACGGCTGGTGGCGCGCGCGGCTGGCCGAGGAACTCGGGCTGGACAGCGCGCTCGAACTGGAATACGACACCCACTTCCGGCGCTTCCTGATGCCCACCGTGCGCGGCTCCGACGAGGGCAGCAAGAAGCGCTACGCCGGCCTGGCCGGCACTGCGGACGGTGGCGAGGAAGTGGTCTACAAGGGCCTGGAAAGCGTGCGCACGGACTGGACCCCGCTGGCCCAGCAATTCCAGCAGGGCCTGTACGAGCGCGTGTTCCGGCGCGAACCTTACGAGGACTACGTGCGCGATTACGTTGCGCGCACATTGAGCGGAGAGTTCGACGAGCTGCTGGTGTACCGCAAGCGCCTGCGCCGTCCGCTCCATGAGTACGAGCGCAACGTGCCGCCGCACGTGCGCGCCGCCCGCAGCGCCGACGAGTTCCATATCGCCCAGGGGCGCGGGGCCCAATACCGCAACGGGGGCTGGATCCGCTACCTGATGACGACGACGGGGCCGGAGCCCATGGAACACGTCGATGCGGGCAAGGCCGCACCGATCGATTACGAACACTACCTGTGCAAACAACTGGAGCCGGTGGCCGACGGCATCCTGCCCTTTATCGGCGACAGCTTTGCGCGCCTGACGAGCCGGCAAGGCGCGCTGTTTTAATGGCTGTGTTCGCGTTAGCTAGGTGATCGCAAAAGTTGGCGTTCAATTGATCTGGAGCGCCGCAGATAACCATTGGGCGGGTGTACGCAAGTGTCGGGCGTCGAGCAGCCTTTGCCATCCCGAATAATTCGCCAGGTAACGGCTGGCGACGCCGCGAAAGCGCACCAGCCAGCTTTTGAATCGGCTGTGCCAGGCATTGA
>Ga0265780_10000123_pt1 | contig 124381 bp, 115 predicted proteins | sample P1T30metagenome_FD_192432 | JGI IMG/M metagenome (GOLD analysis project Ga0265780, IMG submission 192432) | Plant litter microbial communities from East Loma Ridge, Irvine, California - P1 T30 | ecosystem: Environmental > Terrestrial > Plant litter > Unclassified | place: USA: California...
ACGAGACCCTGGTCGAGCTGGAAACCGCCTTCAAATTCAATGATGCCGTGCTGCGCCACCTGACCGTCAAAATGAAGAAAGCGGAAACCGTTCCTTCGCCAATGATGAAGTCGGTCCAGCGCGAAGACGCAGCCAAGAGCCACCGCTCGGAAGCGCCGGCACCAGCCGCTGCCGCTCCTGCGCCAGCTGACCTGAACGCGTAAGTTCCCGAAGCAATCCCGTCAGATGCAGTGAACCAGTTTCAGTTTGTAGCAACCATTTTGGAACGCGACGTATTGCGTTATACCCCGGCCGGCGTGCCCATCGTGTCCGCCACCCTGTTGCACAGTTCGCAGCAGATGGAAGCAGGGGTCGAACGGCTGGTCGAATTTGAAATGGCAGCATTGGCTGCAGGCGAAATTTCCGGCCGTTTCAGCCGGGCCGAATTGGGCGCAGTGCATCAGTTTTCGGGATTTGTAGCGAAGAAGAACCGCAGCAGCAAAGCCCTGGTGTTTCACATCATTGATTTCAGCGCCGCCGCTTAGAAGCTGGCGACGCATATTTTAGATACAGGAGCCTCAAATGGCATTCGGTAAAAAGTTCGACAAAAACAAGCTCAAGCTCAAAGAGAAGCGCAAACAACAGAACCCACTGTTCAAGCGCAAGAAGTTCTGCCGCTTCACCGCAGCAAACGTGGAACAAGTTGACTACAAAGACGTCGACACCCTGAAAGACTTCGTCCAGGAAAACGGCAAGATCATGCCAGCCCGCCTGACCGGTACCAAGGCGCACTACCAGCGCCAGGTTGACACCGCCATCAAGCGCGCCCGCTACCTCGCGCTGCTGCCTTACACCGATCTGCACCACGCTTAATTTGCTCAGGCAAAAGCACAGTCAGATAATCCTGGAGAGAATGTTATGCAAATCATTTTGTTAGAAAAAGTAGTTAACGTCGGCAACCTGGGCGACGTCGTGAAAGTCAAGGACGGTTACGCACGTAACTTCCTGATCCCACAACGCATGGCCCGCCGCGCAACTGCATCGGCTGTTGCCGAATTTGAAGTCAAGCGCGCCGAGCTGGAAAAAGTCGCTGCCGAGAAGCTGAACGCTTCGCAGGCTCAGGGCGACAAGCTGTCCGGCATGACCATCACCATCGGCCAGAAAGCCGGCGTTGACGGCCGTCTGTTCGGTTCGGTCACCAACTCGGACATCGCTGAAGCGCTGACCAAGCAAGGTTTCGCTGTCGAAAAATCGCAAGTGCGCCTGCCAACCGGTCCGTTGAAGACCACTGGCGAGCACCCGGTTGCAGTCGCCCTGCACACCGACGTGGTTGTCGAGATCGTCATCGCTGTCGTGGGCGAGCAGGCGTAAGCTTGAAGTTCATGCAGTACTGCACGCAGTAAAAAAAGCCGGGCTTGCCCGGCTTTTTTACGTCCCGCGAAGGTGCCGAGCCATTGCGCAGTGCCGAAGTCGCTCCGGGAGGCGTCGTCGTATCATGGACTTGCGACAAGACCTGTTGTTGTATATTTAACTTCCTCTCAGCAATTCTTACCGTTTTGTGACTTGGCTGTATCCGGAGACGGTATAATGCCGCCCATGAACGCCCCAGCAGATCCGCAAGTCGATTCCCTCCGTATTCCGCCGCATTCGATCGAAGCCGAACAATCCGTCATTGGAGGTTTGCTTCGCGATAATGCAGCGTGGGACCGTATCGCCGACTTCATGCACGCCGATGATTTCTACCGGTACGACCACCGCATCATCTTCGAACAAGTGATTCGCCTCATCAACGCCGGCCGTGCCGCCGACGTCATCACGGTATTTGAAGCGCTCAGCACGCTCGGCAAGTCCGAGGAAGTGGGCGGCCTGCAATACCTGAACGCCATGGCGCAGAACACGCCGTCGGCCGCCAACATCCGCCGCTATGCCGAGATCGTGCGCGACCGCGGCGTGTTGCGCAAACTGATCACGGTAGCCGACGAAATTTCCGGCAACGCTTTCAATCCGCAGGGCAAGGAAGTCAAGGAAATGCTCGACGAGGCCGAGTCGAAGATTTTCGCCATTGCCGAGCAGGGCGCGCGTGGCGCCCAGGGCTGGATCCCGGTGCAGCCGCTGCTGACGCAAGTGGTCGAGCGCATCGACGAGCTCTACAGCCGCGACAACCAGAGTGAAATCACGGGCGTGCCGACCGGCTTTATCGATCTGGACCGCATGACGTCGGGCCTGCAGCCAGGCGATCTGGTGATTGTGGCCGGCCGTCCGTCGATGGGTAAAACCGCTTTTTCGCTCAACATCGGCGAGAACGTGGCCATTGAAGCGGGTTTGCCGGTGGCCGTGTTCTCGATGGAGATGGGCGGCGCCCAGCTGGCCATGCGTATGCTGGGCTCGGTGGGCCAGCTCGACCAGCACCGCCTGCGTACCGGCCGCCTGAACGACGAGGACTGGCCGCGCCTGACGCACGCCATCCAGAAAATGAACGATGCGCAGCTGTATATCGACGAGACCGCCGGCCTGAACCCGATCGAGCTGCGCGCGCGTGCGCGCCGCCTGTCGCGCCAGTGCGGCAAGCTCGGCCTGATCATCATCGACTACCTGCAGCTGATGACCGGTTCCAAGGCAGGCGACAACCGTACTGCCGAGATCTCAGAAATTTCGCGTAGTCTGAAGGGCCTGGCCAAGGAACTGCATTGCCCGGTGATCGCGCTGTCGCAGCTGAACCGCTCGCTCGAGCAGCGGCCCAACAAGCGTCCGGTGATGTCCGACCTGCGCGAATCAGGCGCAATCGAGCAGGACGCCGACGTGATCATTTTCCTGTACCGCGACGAAGTCTATAACCCGGATTCACCGGACAAGGGTACTGCCGAGATCATCATCGGCAAACAGCGTAACGGTCCGATCGGCGCCATCCGCCTGACCTGGATCGGCCAATACACCAAGTTCGGCAATTACAGCGGCGGCCTGGCCGTCTACCAGGGCGATTGATCCGGCCAGACCAGCATCCACCAGATTAGACCGCACCCATGTGCGCTGACTGTTTCACTTCATTTGACGATTTTGTCGATGCCGTTGCACCGCAGCGGCTGCGTAGTATTCATTGAATTAACGGAGAAATTATGTTCGGACGCTTGATGCCCACCGAAGGCAAGTTTTTTGACCTGTTCAACCAGCACGCTGCCTTGTGCGTGAAGGGTGCACAGGAAATGGTCGGTCTGATGACCAACTTCGACGACCTGGAAAACCGCACGCACGCTATCGAAAGCATCGAAAAACAGGCCGACAAGATCACGTACGCGACCGTCGACCTGCTGCATAAAACCTTCATCACGCCAATCGACCGCGACGATATCCACAAGCTCATCACGCGCATGGACGACATCCTCGACATGCTCGAAGACGCGGCGCAAACGATCTCGCTGTACGACCTGCAGGCCGTCACGCCTGAAGCCAAGCGCCTGGCCGAACTGTGCCTGACGTGCTGCGAAAAGGTCCAGCAAGCCGTCGCGCTGCTGCACAATATGGACAATTCGCGCCAGATCATCGCCCTGTGCGAAGAGATCGACCGCCTCGAGTCCGATGCCGACCACGTCATGCGCGCTGCCATGTCCAAGCTGTTCCGCGACGAGCCGGACGTGCGCAACCTGATCAAGTTAAAAGCCATCTACGAGATTCTGGAAACTGTCACCGACCGCTGCGAGGATGTTGCCAACATCATCGAAGGCATCATCGTCGAAAACGCGTAAGGCGGCACCAAGATGCAAACTGTTCAAATGAGCATTTACGTGCTCGTAGCACTGATCGGCCTGGCGCTGATTTTCGACTTCATGAACGGCTTCCACGACGCCGCCAACGCCATCGCGACGGTGGTCTCGACGGGCGTACTGAAACCGCAAACCGCGGTGGCCATGGCCGCCGTCTTCAACTTCACCGCCATTTTCGTGATGGGCGTGCACGTCGCCGCCACGGTCGGGAAGGGTACCATCGACCCGAACGTGGTTGATCAGTACGTGATTTTCGGCGCGCTGGTCGGGGCCATCATCTGGAATATCGTCACCTGGTACGGCGGCATCCCGTCGTCGTCGTCGCACGCCCTGATCGGCGGCCTGGTCGGCGCGGCAGTGGCCAAGTCCGGCACTGGCGCGCTGATCGGCAGCGGCCTGCTGAAAACCGTGCTGTTCATTGTCGTCTCGCCGGTGATGGGTTTTGTGCTTGGCTCGATCATGATGCTGATCGTTTCGTGGCTGTTCGTCAAATCGACGCCGCGCAAGGTCGACACATGGTTTCGCCGCCTGCAGCTCTTTTCCGCAGCAGCGTACAGCCTGGGCCACGGCGGCAACGATGCCCAGAAAACCATCGGCATCATCTGGATGCTGCTGATCGTTGCCGGTGTCTCGTCAACTGCCGATACGGCCCCGCCGCTGTGGGTCATCGTGTCGTGCTACACGGCCATCAGCCTGGGTACCTTGTTCGGCGGCTGGCGCATCGTGAAAACCATGGGCCAGAAAATCACCAAGCTCAAGCCGGTGGGCGGCTTTTGCGCGGAAACGGGCGGCGCCATTACCGTGTTCATCGCCACGTTCATGGGCATCCCGGTTTCCACCACACACACCATCACCGGCGCCATCGTCGGCGTCGGTTCGGCGCAAAAAATGTCGGCCGTACGCTGGGGCGTGGCAGGTAACATCGTCTGGGCCTGGATCTTCACCATTCCGGCGTCCGCTTTCATGGCGGCAGTGGCGTGGTGGATCGGCAAGCACATCCTGTAAGCGGATCTGCCGGACAATGAAAAGCCCGCTTGAAGCGGGCTTTTTTGCATGGAACGATCCTATTCCAGCTTTTGCAAGTCGATCGCCGCGGCCATGGCGCCGTAGCCTGCATCGTTCGGATGCAAATGGTCGCCACTGTCATAGGCGGGATTCATTGCCAGCGGATCGGCGCTACTTTGCATGACTTTGTCAAAGTCAATCACGCCGTCGATGTCACGGTTGCTGCGAATGAATGCATTCACGGCCTGGCGCTTCTCCTCGCCCACGGTGGAATAATAGCCTGCCCCTTTGAATGGCAGCAGCGTGGCAACGTACACCTTGACGCGTTTCGCTTTTGCTTTCGTGATTGCTGCTGCCATCGATGTGGTGATCTGGTCTGCACTCACGGTTTGGGCCGGGACGATGCTGGCAAAGCCGATGTCATTGATGCCCAGGAGGATGATCGTATGGGTGACGCCCGCGACAGCCAGCACATCCCGCTCGAACCGGCCATTGCCATTTGGCCCGGCCACGTCGTTCAGCCAGCGATTGCCGGAAATGCCGGCGTTGACGACGCCGGTACGCGCAAATCCAGCCGCTTTGAGCCTGTCGTCGAGCTGGTTCGGGTAGCGCTTTGCCGCGTCGACGGTGGAGTTGAAGCCGTCGGTGATGGAGTCGCCAAATGTGACGACCACCCTGGCGCGATCGCGGCTCAGTGCCTCGACGACCGCGATGCCATAGTAGGACTGAAGCTGGCTCGTCCCCGCTGCCGGGATCGACGCTGCGGATGACTGGTCGCCCGCGCCCACGTAGGCCGTTTGTCGTCCCAGGGCATGTACCGTTGCCACAGTTGTTGGATGAGCAAAGTACATGCTGACGGCAATATTAGACAGCGGTGCGACGGCGAGCGGGATCGCATCGCTCATCACTTCAGCGCCAGCCGGCACCGTCGTCGACGCCTGGCCGGCGAAAGTGACGGGACGGTCCGTCCCCACGTCGATACCCGATGCGCCGGTGCTCCTGGCAACGTGGACGCTTGAGAACGTGATGGGTTCCCGGCCAAACAAATTCGATACCTTGATCCGTATGGCTTCGCCGCCCAGCGATAGCCGCAGCACATGGCGGACTGTCTGGTTGCTGAATGCCTGGGGTGCAGGCCCTGTTGCTCCGGGCAGCGACTGGGTCGCATCCGACAGTGATCCTGTCCACGACGCGTAAAACGCGCCCGGCCGCAATCCGTCGTTGTCGCCGCACCCGTTGAGTCCGGTAACCAGCGCGGCCGCTGCAAACACGGCTGCAATGAACCGCCGGCGTCCGAACGGAAGCCATGTATCGATTTTCATGATGCTGTCTCCTGGTCTGCCCATTTGATGGGCACGTTATGGAATAGCGCTTCAGCCTGCTTGCCAAGCATCTGGCCGTTTTCTTACGCGAACCTTACTATTCGTCGATGGTGTAAAAACAGTTGCATGAATGCCTGCTATTCGTGTGACATCGCGCGCTGTCAGACAAAAAAGATGCCAACCGCATACCTTGTGACGTCCTAACCGGGGTCAGGTCCGCCAACACGTCATTTTTGAACTTCGGTCGCTTGCAAATGTCGCTATGGATTTCATGGGTGCGGCGCGACAAGGCTATCGGTTAAAAGTTCAAATTTGACAGATTGCCGGACCTGACCCCGAATTTGATTGGCAGTGACATGGGCGTAAAAAAACCTGCAGACCGTGAAGTTTGCAGGTTTTTATGCAGTGCAGCGTCACCAGACGCGTGCAATGGATCCCCGCCTTCGCGGGGACGGGTCTTACAGCACTTCGCTCGCGTGGTCGGCCAGGCGGGAACGCTCGCCGCGCGCCAGGGTGACGTGGCCGCTGTGGGCCCAGCCCTTGAAGCGGTCGACGACGTACGTCAGGCCGCTCGAACCTTCGGTGAGGTATGGCGTGTCGATCTGCGCGATGTTGCCGAGGCAAAGGATCTTGGTGCCGGGACCGGCGCGCGTGACCAGGGTCTTGATCTGTTTTGGCGTCAGGTTCTGCGCCTCGTCGATGATCAGGAACTTGTTGACGAACGTGCGGCCGCGCATGAAGTTGAGCGACTTGATCTTGATGCGGGAACGGATCAGGTCCTGCGTCGCGGCGCGGCCCCATTCGCCGCCGGCGCTGTCGGACTTGTTCAGCACTTCGAGGTTGTCGTCGAACGCGCCCATCCATGGCGACATTTTTTCTTCTTCCGTACCAGGCAAAAAGCCGATGTCTTCGCCGACCGGCACCGTCACGCGGGTGACGATGATTTCGTTGTACAGCTTGGTCTCGAGCACTTGTGCGAGGCCTGCGGCCAGGGCCAGCAGGGTTTTGCCGGTGCCGGCCTGGCCCAGCAGCGTGACGAAGTCGCACTCCGGATTCATCAGCAGGTTCAGCGCGAAATTTTGTTCGCGGTTGCGCGCGGTGACGCCCCAGACGTTGTTCTTGTTATGCGAGAAATCGCGCAGCGTCTGCAGCACGGCGGTCTTGCCGGTGATCGACTTGACCTGGCCGTAGAACGGCGCTTCGCCATTCTTTGGCTCGAGGAAGACGAACTGGTTGGCCATCAGCGTTGGAATGACCGGACCCGTGACGCGGTAGTAGGTCGCGGAGTTGCCGTTCTTGCTTTCCTGCCACGACTCCATGTCCTTGCCGTGTTTGGTCCAGAAATCGTCCGGCAGCTGGACGATGCCCGAGTAGAGCAGGTCGGTGTCTTCCAGGACGTGGTCGTTGAAGTAGTCTTCGGCCGGCAGGCCCAGCGCGCGCGCCTTGATGCGCATGTTGATGTCTTTCGACACCAGCACGATGGCGCGGCCAGGCTGCTCGGTTTCCAGGTTGCGCACGACGCCCAGGATCTGGTTGTCGGCTTTGCCGACGGGCAGGCCTTCAGGCAGTGTCGGACCGGCCTGCAGGCGGGTCTGGAAGAACAGGCGGCCCTTGGCGTCCTTGTTGCCGAGCTTGGCCAGCGGGATGCCGGCTTCGATGGCGTCGTCGTCGATGTCGGCGATCAGCGCGTCGAGCGTGCGCGACACCTGGCGCGCATTGCGGGCAACTTCCGACATGCCTTTTTTATGGTCGTCGAGTTCTTCCAGCGTCATCATCGGCAGATAGACGTCGTGTTCCTCGAAGCGGAACAGCGAGCTTGGGTCATGCATCAGCACGTTTGTGTCGAGCACGAACAGCTTTTGCAGGCCGGCGCTGTCGGCCTTGCGGCTGGTCGACGATTTGACGATCGGCTCGACCGGCTTGTGCTTGGCCGGGTGGATGACGCCGATGTCGTTGTCGTCCTGCACGCGTGCAGTGACAGGGGCCGGTGCTGGCGCCGCTGCAGGAGCGGGCGCATTGGCCGCCTTGCCGCGTGGCGCGACAGGCGCGGGCGCGGCGGCTACTGCTTCGACAGCAGGGGCGGCTTTGGCTGGCGCAGGAACGGCCGCCAGCGGTGCGGCTTTGGAACGGGTCGTGCGTTTAGGTGTAGCTGCAGGTGCAGGTGCAGCTTGTGCAACAGCCTCGATCGGGGCGTCGGCAACGGGGGTATCAGGGGCAGCAGCAGGCGCGACGGCATACACAGGCGTCACGCCGCGTTCGGCTTTCGGGTAATCGGCAGCCGGCAGCAGTGTGCCTGGCTTGGTCGGAATTTTTGGCAGCGGCATCAGGTTCTCAATCTAGAAAAATGTCAGAGGGTGCGGCGGAGCAAGGCACGCCCGCAGGGTCGATGCGACTTGAATTGCAGGGGAGGTGACCGGCCAGGATGGCCGGCGGGCAGAACGAATATGGCGTTGAATAAAGCGAAGACTCAAAATGGACGGTTGGTTGACAGCAGGTGATACATCGGGAGCCCGTGGTGAAGGACACGCAGTGGTGAGATCACCCCTGGCTGCGAACAAATTCCAGCACATCGTCGACGTGGTCCGGGACCTTCACGCCTCTCCATTCTTTCACTATTTTCCCATCAGCGTCAATGATAAACGTACTGCGCTCGATGCCGCGCACCAGTTTGCCATACATCATTTTCTGTTTCATGACGTTAAACTGCAGGCACAGCGCTTCCTCCGGGTCCGAGATCAGGTCGAACGGCAGGCCCAGCTTCGATTTGAAGCCTTCGTGCGAGCGCAGCGAATCGCGGCTCACCCCCAGGATGGTCGTGTTGGCGGCCAGGAAGGCGTCATGCGCATCGCGGAAGGCCAGGCTTTCGGTGGTGCAGCCGGGGGTATTGTCCTTCGGGTAGAAGTACAGCACGGTGTAGCCGGGCGCGCGCGTGGCGAAATCATAGGTCTGGCCGCCGGTCATGGCGGCAGTGAATGCGGCGACGGGCGGGGTGTCGACTGCAGTGCTTGTTGCGGATGGGCTCTCGACCACGGGTTTCTCCTGAGCGGTTGGCAACGGGGCCAGGGCTAAATAAGGGCGCCTGGGACAATCAGTTCACCTGACCGCCCCGGCACGTGACCCCAAGCAGGCCGGCGCAGCGGCAGCGGGAGATCCTTGATCCTGTCATGATAATCGGCCATCGACGCAAAACGATAACCTTGCGTGCGCCAGCCTGACAATAGCTGGTCGAAGATGGGGGCAAGTTTTTGTCCTTCAAGCTCGGCATGCAAAGTATAGACGTGGTCGCGCAGGGGGCTGGCCGTGAGTGCGAGGACGTGCGCCGCGATGTTATCGGCAGTCAGCGTGACGCCGTCGATCGTGCGGCCCAGCAGTTCGTCCAGCGTGGGCAGCGTGGTCGGCATCTGGATCGCGCCGCCGGGCGCCATCCGGTACGGTCCCATGTCCGGGTCGAGCAAGGCGCCGTTTTCCTGCAGCGCAGCGCGGCCGTCGGACGCGTACCGGTAGCCGGCCGCGTCCAGCTCGGCGAATGCAGCGTCGTTCATCTGCCAGCCGGCTGCGCCGTGGGTGGGGGCGGGGGCGCCGAACACGCGCCGGTAACGCGCCGCGCTGTGGCGCATCATGCGTACCGTCCAGTCGGCATCCTTGCTGCGCACCTGGTCTTGCCAGGCCACGTGGTCCCAGGTATGGATGCCGCATTCAAAGCCCGCTGCCTGCGCCTCGCGCATCTCGATCGCGGCTTCCCGGCCAATGTCCGGGCCGGGCAGCAGCACGCCGTACAGCAGCGTTTTCAGGCCGTAGTGTTCGACGACCGACGTGCGCGCGACCTTGCTGAAAAATCCCGGCCGCAGCGCGCGTTTCATGGCGCGGCCCGTGTGGTCCGGCCCCAGCGCAAACAGGAACGTGGCGTGGGCCTGGTGGCGTTGCAGCATGCGCACCAGGTTCGGCACGCCTTCGCGGGTGCCGCGAAACGTGTCGACGTCAATCTTCAGGACCAGTTGCGGCGGGCGCTGTTCGGCTGGCTTCATCAGTTGATCAGTGCCCGGGCTTCCGCCACCTGGCCGCGGTACGCATCGAAAATATTGCGCAGCGCGTCGGCCATCGTCACCGTGGGCGCCCAGCCCAGGTCGGCGCAGGTATTCGTGATTTTGGGCACGCGGTTCTGCACGTCCTGGTAACCGGCGCCGTAATACACACCTGCCGTGGTGTCGACGATCTGCACCTGGGCAGCGCGTTCGGCGTATTCCGGGTACTCCGCCGCCAGGCCAAGCATCATGGTCGCCAGTTCGCGGATCGAATAATTGTTCAGCGGGTTGCCGACGTTGTAGATCTTGCCGGTGGCGACACCGCCTTCATTGGCGATGATGCGCATCAGCGCATCGATGCCGTCGTCGACATAGGTGAACGCCCGCTTTTGCGCGCCGCCGTCGACCAGCGAGATATTTTCTCCGCGCACGATGTGGCCCAGGAACTGGGTCAGCACGCGCGAGGAGCCTTCCTTGGCCGTGTGGATCGAATCGAGCCCGGCGCCAATCCAGTTGAACGGCCGGAACAGCGTGAAATTCAGGCCTTCCATGCCGTAGCCCCAGATCACGCGGTCCATCAGCTGCTTGGCGCAGGCATAGATCCAGCGCGGCTTGTCGATCGGGCCGTAGACCAGGTTCGACGCGGCGGGATCGAACTCGCTGTCCGTGCTCATGCCATACACTTCCGACGTCGACGGGAACACGAGGTGCTTGCCATATTTGGCGGCGGAACGCACGATCGGCAGATTTGCTTCGAAGTCCAGCTCGAACACCCGCAGCGGTTCCTTGACGTAGGTAGCCGGCGTGGCAATGGCAACCAACGGAAGGATCACGTCGCACTTCTTGACGTGGTACTCGACCCACTCCTTGTTGATGGTGATGTCGCCCTCGAAAAAGTGCATGCGCGGGTTGGCCATCAGTTCGGCGATGCGGTCGGACTGCATGTCCATGCCGTACACGTGCCAGTCGGTGGTGGCGAGGATGCGCTTCGACAGGTGGTGGCCGATGAAACCATTGACGCCGAGGATGAGGACTTTTTTCATGGGGATGCCGGTGGTGGGTTGATCAAGTGGCGAGAAACGTTTGCAGCTGCGCAGGCGACACGGTGGCGCCATCGGCGGTGCGCAGCGCCAGGATGCGCAGTACGCCGCCATCGCCGCACACGCCGTAGATGGTGTCGTCCAGCACGGACAAGCCGGGCGCGAGGCCTGCCAGCGCGGCCGGTGCGGTGCCGGCCAGGCGCGCCCGTTCGAGGATGAACCGCGTGCCGGCCGCGTCGGTGAACGCGCCGGGGTAGGGCGGCGCCACGGCGCGGTGCAGGTTGTAGACCTGCTGCGCCGGTTGCGTCCAGTCGATGCGTCCGTCTTCCGGCTTGCGCCCCCCGAAGTAGCCGCCTTTGGTCAGGTCGTTGTGGATGCGCGTAGCCGTGCCTGCCAGCAGGGCCGGCAGGACGCGCCACAGCGTCTGCTCGGCGGCCACGGTGACCTTGCCGAATACCTCGTAGGCAGTATCGTCGGGCAGGATCGGCACTGCAGTCTGCGCCACGATGGCGCCGGCGTCCGGCTTGACGGTCATTTCATGCAGGGTGGCGCCGATCTCGGTGGCGCCGTGCAGCACCGCCCAGTTGACCGGAGCGCGCCCGCGAAACGCCGGCAGCAGCGAGCCGTGCATGTTGAAGGCAGGCGCGATGGCAAGAATGCTGGCCGGAAGCATGTTGCGATAATAAAAACTGAAGAGCATGTCGGGCGCAAGGGCCGTCACGCGCGCCAGCAGGGCGGGGTCGTTCGCATCGGCCGGCGTGATGGTGGGAATGCCCTCGACCTGGCACAGCGACGCCATCGACTCGAACCAGATATTTTCCGCTGCGTTGTCTTCGTGCGTGACCACCAGCGCCACGTCGACGCCGGCGGCCAGCAGCACTTTCAGGCAGCGTACGCCGACGTTGTGGTAGCCGAACACCACGACGCGCATGGGGATTGCGGCGCTCACCGGCTCACCTGGCGCTTGACGGCGTCGCGTTGCGTGTGCTCGTCCTTGCCGTCGTGCTGCAGAATGGCCTGCACGACGTAACGGGGCCGGGCCCGGACCTGCTGCAGGATGCGGCCGACGTATTCGCCCACCAGGCCGATGCCAAACAGGATCACGCCCATCAGGAAAAAGTTCACGGCAAACAGCGTGAACACGCCGTCAGCCTCGGCGCCCACGAAAATGCGGCGCGCCAGCAGGTACAGCACCATGCCGGCCGAACCAAGCGCCAGCACCATGCCGGCCATGGAAAACGCTTGCAGCGGCACCAGCGAAAACCCGGTGACCAGGTCGAAGTTCAGGCGGATCAGGCTGTACAGCGAATACTTCGATTCGCCGGCGGCACGCTCTTCGTGTTCGACGATGATTTCAGTGGGGCGGCGCGAAAATTTATACGCCAGCGCCGGCACGAAGGTGTTCACTTCGCCGCACTGGTTGACCAGGTCGATGACGTTGCGGCTGTACGCCCGCAACATGTTGCCCTGGTCGGTGATGCGGATATTCGTGATGCGCTCGCGCAGGCGGTTCATCAGTTTCGACGCCACGGTGCGCCAGGCTGCATCCTGCCGTACGCGCCGGATCGAGCCGACGTAATCGTAACCTTCGCGCATTTTTTCAAGCAGCTTCCAGATTTCTTCGGGCGGATTTTGCAGGTCGGCGTCGAGCGTGACGATGATCTCGCCACGGGTTTCTTCGAAGCCGGCCAGGATTGCCATGTGCTGGCCATAGTTGCCGTTGAAGAGCACCACGCGCGTGACATCCGGACGCTGGCGAAACTGTTCGGCAAGGATCGCGACGGAATTGTCGCGGCTGCCATCGTTGACGAAGATGATTTCGTAGGGCACGTTCAGCGCATCGAGCGCCGGGTACAGGCGCGCGAACAGCGTGGCCAGGCCGGCTTCTTCGTTGTAGATCGGGATGACGACCGACAGTTCCAGCTTCAAGGGGAAGACGCTCATGAGGCCAGCACTTTCCGCGTGGCGGCGACAACGCGCTCGACGTCCTGCGTGGTCATCCCGTAAAACAGCGGCAACGTCACTGTCAGGCGGCCGACGCGTTCTGCATGCGGGAACATGCCCTCCTTGAAACCGCGCGCGCGGTACAGCGTGAACAAATGGATTGGCGCATAGTGGTACCCGGTGCCGATGTTGAAATCCTGCTGCAGGCGGGTCATGAACGCGGCGCGCGTACCGGGGCCGCGGTCCGGCAAAATAATCTGGAACAGATGCCAGTTGGACGTATCGAACGCCTGCACCGGCAATTGCGCACCCGTCTCCCGTTCAAAATCGCTGCCGAAGGTGGCAAAATAATGGGCAGCCAGGTTGCGGCGGTGCTCCGTGACGGCGGCAATGGTTTTCAGCTGGCCCAGGCCGATGGTTGCCATGATGTCGCTCATGTTGAATTTGCCGCCCAGGACGTCGACGTCGATGCCGTCGACGCCGCTGCGCGTAACGCCCTGCAGGCGGTATTTCTCGGCCAGGCGCGCTTCTTCTTCCGTGTTCAGGACCAGGCAGCCGCCTTCGCCGGTGGTCAGGTTCTTGTTGGCCTGGAAGCTGAACGACACCAGGTCGCCGAACGCGCCGATGCGCCTGCCTTGCCAGGTCGAACCGAAGGCCTGGGCCGCGTCCTCCAGCACGCGCAGCTGGTGCTTGCGGGCGATGGCGTACAGGCGGTCCATGTCGACCGGCAGGCCGGACAGGAACACGGGCAGCAGCGCGCGGGTGGCCGGCGTGATGGCCGCTTCCAGCCGGTCGAGGTCGATGTTGCGCGTGACCGGGTCGATGTCGGCAAACACGGGCGTGGCGCCGACGGCCAGGATCACGTTGGCCGTGGCCGGCCAGGACAGGGGCGTGGTGATCACTTCGTCGCCAGGACCGATCCCGGCGATGCGCAAGGCGATCTCCATCGTGCAGGTGCCGGAATTGAAGGTGCGCACGGGGCGCCCGCCGAAGTAGTCGGACAGCTGCGCTTCAAAGGCCGCATTCCGGGGACCGGAGGTGATCCAGCCCGAGCGCAGAACGGCCCCGACGCTGGCAATGGTGTCCTCATCGATGCTGGGACGGGAAAACGGCAAAAAGGTTTCGGCGTTCATGGGAGATCAGTGCAAAGCGTTATGTTGGGTGGTTTTATCGTCATGCCCACGCTCGAACAGTAACAGCGTGGGGTTAATCAAGTCTTAAATTAACTGCGTGCCAGCAACACCACGCCGACGATGATGACGGCCAGGGCCAGCATGCGCTGGGGCGGGACAATCTCACCGAGAAACAGCCAGGCGCCGATGGCGCTGACCACGTAACCCAGCGACAGCATCGGGTAGGCCACCGTCACGTCGGTACGCGACAGTCCGATAATCCACACCACCACCGACACGCCGTAGCACGCCAGGCCGGCAACGATCGGCCACTGGGTCAGCACCTTGACGAACATGGGCAGCCAGTTTTGCGCATTGAGCGTGATGGCGCCGCCCAGCGCATTGGTGCCGGCCTTGAGCAGCAACTGGGCGCACGCGTTGAGCAGTACGCCTGACAGGATGAAGGCGAAGGTGGAGAGGGTCATGTAGTCGGCTTAAAAATTGGCGATGACGGTGCGGCGGGCGTCGGACGCCACGATGCGCACCGGTTCGCCGCCACGCTGCAGCTCCCGCGCCACGTAGGCGCTGGTAATGGCGATGTCTTTCACCCCGGCCCTGGCATGCGCGCGCCACTGCGTTAAAAAGGCATCGACCGAGTGCAGGCCCAGATGCGGCTCCTGTTGCAGGCCGAAGGCGAATTCGTCCTGGTAGAGCACCAGCACGGTGGGCCGGCCCAGGTAAAACGTCAGCGACTGCTCGTACATGCCGACGGAATAGATGGTCGATTGCGGGGTCAGCTCGGCTTTGATGGCCGGCAGCATCTGGGCGCCGGCGCGGGCCTGGCCGATCGGCTCGAACCCGGCCAGCATCAGGTGGGTGGTCGCGAAACCAGCCACGGCCAGCACGATCACGGCCAGTTCGCGCTGGTTCCTGCGCGTGAACTGGAGCGCTGCAATGCCGCCTGCGAGCGCGACGCAACCGGCTGCCAGCACCCATGGCCGGTACAGTTCGTAGAGCGGCTGTTCGCTGGAATGGGCGCCCAGCCTGGTCATGAACGGCACCAGACCCAGCAGGATCGCGCCCAGCAGCACCATCAGGGCTGCATTGACCAGATGGCTGCGGCGGCTGCCCGCTTCCAGGTAGGCGCCGATCAACAGCGCCGCCGCCGGGAACACGGGCAGCAGGTAGCCCGGCAGTTTCGATTCCGAATTGGTGAAGAAAGCCAGGATGAACACCACCCAGACCAGCAGCAGCAGGCCGGGGCGGAACCGTTCCGGCCCGTTGCCGGCAGCGTTGGTGTGGCGCTTGACGCCTTGCACCAGGCTTTGCAGCAGCACGCCGAACCACGGGATGACACCGGCCGCCAGCAGGGCGAAGAACATCCACCAGGACGCTTCGCGGTGGTGCTCCTTGAGCAGGAAACGGTCGAAGTGTTCGTGGATGAAGAAGAAATGCGGCTGCTCGGGGTTCTTCAGGCCGACCAGGATGAACCACGGTGCGGCAAGCGCCAGGAACAGCAGCAGGCCCTTGCCGATATGCAGGCGGGTCCAGATTTCCAGGTCGCGCGCGAACAGGGTGTAAAACACCAGCACGCCGCCTGGCAGGATCAGGCCGATCAAGCCTTTCGACAGCACGGCCAGCGCCATGCCGGCCCAGCACACCAGCATCCAGTTGCGCCGCTCGACTGGCGTGGCGGCGTCGCGCTGCGCCACCAGCAGTGCGGCCAGGGCCAGCGTCATCATGCCGGACAAGCCCATGTCGAGTGAATTGATCTGGCTGCAGGCAATCCAGTAAAAGCTCGACGCCAGCACCAGCGCCGCGTACAGCCCGACGCGCGGGCCGTAGACCCGGGCGCCCGCGTAACCGGTGGCCAGCACGCCGAAGATGCCGCACAGCCCCGTCCACAGGCGCGCCTGCCAGTCGCCCACGCCGAACGCCGCGAACGTGAGGGCATTCATCCAGGTTTGCAGGGGTGGTTTTTCAAAGTACTTGATGCCGTTCAGGCGCGTCGTGATCCAGTCGCCGGAGACGAACATTTCACGCGCCATCTCGGCGTAACGGCCTTCATCGGGCGGCACCAGCGTGCGGATGCCAAGCACGAACAGCGACACCAGCACAAAACCGATCAGCAAGCTCCAGAGCAGGGTGCGGCTGCTGTGCGGCTGTTTCATGCCGCCGGCGCGGCAGAACCGGTCGGCTCGATGATCAGCGCGAGCGTGACCTTGCGGCCTTCGCCCATCAGGATGTTGTAGGTGCGGCAGGCTGCGTGGCTGTCCATGCACTCGACGCCGATGCGCTGCGACGACAGGCTGGCCACCAGGCGCGGATGCACGAAACGCTGGCGCTCGCCGGTGCCGAGGATGACCAGGTCGGGCGTGTCGGCGGCAATCTGTTCGAAATGTTCGGCAGTCAACTGGTCGAAGTGCGCCACCGGCCATGCGCGTGGCGGGCTTTCAGGCAACACGATCAGGCTGTAATCGAAATGCTGGAGGTTGATCTCGACGCCGCTGGTGTCGTAGCCGGTGACGGTCTGGTATTTCTGGTTTGGTTCGGTAGAGTGGAGCTTCATCGTTCTGTCTGCGCTGTATGGGACGGAAAGGGAGGAGGAAAGCACAATCGTGGCCACCCAAGGGGCGTATTGTAACTGTCCGGGCATGAAGAATAGCTTAAACGATCGCGAGGGTGCGCGGACGCGAAGACAACCCGGATCCGCCAATTTCAGCGGTTTTGCGCGCCTGCCGCAGGCATTCCAGGCAGCGCCGGCTGTCTGTGCCGCCGCGAGTTGCTTAAATGCTCCGCTTTCGGCAGAATGGGACACTCTTTCTTGCACTGCAACATGGTGCATCCCCGCCAAGGTGATCAATTGCGACCGATACTCAAATCCAGCAAGCTCGACGACGTCCTGTATGAAATCCGTGGCCCCGCCATGGACCTGGCGCGCCAGATGGAAGAAGACGGCCAGAAAATCATCAAGCTCAATATCGGCAACCTGGCTGTGTTCGGTTTCGATGCGCCCGACGAGATCGTGCAGGACATGATCCGCAACATGCACGGCGCCGCCGGCTACACCGACTCGAAAGGCATGTTCGCGCCGCGCCGCGCAGTGGTCCATTACGCGCAGTCCAAGCACATCGGCGGCGTGACGATCGACGATGTCTATCTTGGCAACGGTGCGTCGGAACTGATCGTGATGTGCATGCAGGGCTTGTTGAACACCGGCGACGAAGTGCTGGTCCCGGCGCCGGACTATCCGCTGTGGACTGCGGCCGTCAGCCTGGCCGGCGGCAACCCGGTGCATTATGTGTGCGACGAGCAGGCCGGCTGGTTCCCTGACATCGACGACATGCGCAGGAAAATCACGCCCAGCACGCGCGCCATCGTCGTCATCAACCCGAACAACCCGACCGGCGCGCTGTATCCGCGCGAAGTGCTGCTCGAGATCGTCGAACTGGCGCGCCAGCACCAGTTGATTATTTACGCTGACGAAATTTACGATAAAACCCTGTACGACATGGACGAGCACGTCTCGATCGCGTCGCTGGCAGACGACGTCCTGATGGTGACGCTGAACGGCCTGTCGAAAAATTACCGCTCGTGCGGCTACCGTGCCGGCTGGATGACCCTGTCCGGCGACAAGCGCCATGCCAGGGGCTACATCGAAGGCCTGAACATGCTGGCGTCGATGCGCCTGTGCGCCAACGCCCCCGGCCAGTTCGCGATCCAGACAGCGCTGGGCGGCTACCAGTCGATCGGCGAACTGGTGGGGCCGGGCGGTCGCCTGCTGCGCCAGCGCGACCTGGCTTACAAACTGTTGACCGATATACCGGGCGTGACCTGCGTGAAGCCAAAAGCCGCGCTGTACATGTTCCCGAAGCTGGACCCGGTGATGTACCCGATCGCCGACGACCGCCAGTTCATCTGCGAACTGCTGGCCGAGGAAAAAGTGTTGCTGGTGCAGGGCACCGGTTTCAACTGGATCGCCCCCGACCATTTCCGGCTGGTGTTTTTGCCCAATACCGACGACTTAACCGACGCCTGCGCGCGCATCGCGCGCTTCCTCGACGGTTACCGGCGCCGCCACGGGCGCCCATCCTCTTCTTAATGACCATATGAATCCCATCCAAGTAGGCCTGCTCGGCATCGGCACCGTCGGCGCAGGCACGTTCAACGTCCTCCAGCGCAACCAGCAGGAGATCCGCCGCCGCGCCGGCCGCGGCATCGACATTGCCGTCGTCGGCGCCCGCAACCTCGAGAAAGCCCGCCAGCTGGTCGGCGAGCAGTGCCGGATCGTCACCGATGTTTTCCAGGTAGTCGACGATCCCGCCATCGACATCGTCGTCGAACTGATCGGCGGCACCACGCTGGCGCGCGAACTGGTACTGCGCGCCATCGCGAACGGCAAGCATGTGGTCACGGCCAACAAGGCGCTCATCGCCCACCACGGCAACGAGATCTTCGCGGCCGCCCACGCAGCCGGCGTGATGGTCGCGTTTGAAGCTGCCGTGGCGGGCGGCATCCCCATCATCAAGGCGCTGCGCGAAGGGCTGTCGGCCAACCGCATCGAATCGGTGGCCGGCATCATCAACGGCACCACCAATTTCATTCTCTCCGAGATGCGCGACAAGGGACGCGATTTCGCCACCGTCCTGGCGCAGGCGCAGAAGCTCGGTTACGCCGAAGCCGACCCGACCTTCGACGTCGAAGGCGTGGACGCCGCGCACAAGCTGTCGATCATGGCTGCGATTGCATTCGGCATCCCGATGCAGTTCGACAAAGCCCACGTGGAAGGCATCAGCACGCTGCAGGCAAAGGATATCCGCTACGCCGAGCAGCTGGGCTACCGCATCAAGCTGCTGGGCATCACGCGCCGGACAAGGGTCGATGGCGTCGAAGGCATCGAGCTGCGTGTGCACCCGACCCTGATTCCCACGCGCCGCCTGATTGCCAACGTCGAAGGCGCCATGAATGCGGTACTGGTGCAGGCCGACGCGGTCGGCACCACGCTGTACTACGGCAAGGGCGCCGGCGCCGAGCCGACCGCGTCCGCCGTCATTGCCGATCTGGTCGACGTGACCCGCCTGGCCACGGCCGACCCGTATTCGCGCGTGCCGCACCTGGCGTTCCAGCCAAATGAATTGACGGATGTGGCCATCCTGCCGATGGCGGAAATTTCAACCTGTTATTACCTGCGCGTGTACGTGGTCGACCAGCTGGGCGTGATGGCGGACCTGACGCGCATCCTGGCCGACGCCGGGATCTCGATCGACGCCGTGCTGCAAAAGGAGCCGGGCGAAGGCGAAACCTGCACCGACATCATCATGCTGACGCACCAGACGCAGGAAAAGAAGATCGACGCGGCGATCCGCGATATCGAAGGGTTGCCGGCCGTGGTGGGGAGTGTGACGAAGATCAGGCTGGAAAACCTGAGCTAGTGTTGCCACGGATGGAAGAGCATCACCCCGGCGCAGGCTGCGCCGGGGTGATGCTCTGAAAGGGAGCGGCGTCGTGCGCAGCCGCATCCAGATCCTGATCCGGATCGGCATCCTGCACGTCTTCCAGGTCCGCCGTAATCAGCTGCGCCAGCGCCTGCTCGATGGCGTCGAGCGCGGCAAGTTCTTCATGCAATTCGGGTGGAGTGGAGGTCGTCATGCGCCGATTTTACGCGCACGGTGCACCGCGTCACAATGCCCGCGCAGCCGATCTCGTTTGAGGAAGCGCAACGTTCAAGGCGGCTGCCCGGCCAGCGGAAACACCACCCGCACCAGCAGGCCGGTCGCGCCAAAGCCATTGCCCAGCGTGATCTGCGCCCCGTGCACGGCCACGATGTCGCGCACGATCGCCAGACCCAGCCCGGTCCCGGATGGATTGACTTCCATGGTCGCCTGCGCCCGGTAAAAAGGCGTAAATACCTTGTCGCGCTCCGCCTCAGGAACGCCGGGCCCGCTGTCCTGCACCTCCAGCGCCACCCCCTTTTCCAGCGCCCGTACCCGCAGCAGCACGGCGCCGCCGCACGGCGTGTAGCGGATTGCATTGTCGACCAGGTTGGCCACCAGTTCATGCAGCATCAGCGCCTGCCCGAGCACGGCAATATCGTCCGGGGCTTCAAGCGCCAGGTCGATGCGCTTTTGCACTGCCGGGACGGCCAGCTCCAGCGCCACCTCGCGCACCAGATGGGTCAGCGACAGCGGCACCAGCGCTGCCGCGGTGCTGCCATGCTCAATGCGCGCCAGCGTCAGCAGGCGGTTGGCCAGGTGGACGGTGGCGTCGGTGGTCTGGGCAATCGACGCGACAATGGTGCGCATCGCGGCCGGATCGTTGGCGCGCAGGGCCAGTTCCGCCTGGGTCTTCAGCACCGTCAGCGGCGTGCGCAGCTGGTGCGAGGCGTCCGCAATGAAGCGGCGCTGGCTGGCAATGAGCTTGTGCGTGCGCGCCATGGTGCCGTTCATGGCGCGCACCAGCGGGCGCACTTCGCGGTGTACCAGCGCCTGGTCGATTTCCGATAAATCGTGCACCGAGCGCTCTTCCACCACGGTCTTCAACTGCATCAGCGGGCGCAGCACGAGTTTCACGGCGATCCATACCAGCGACGCCACTGCCAGGATCAGCATGGCCTGGCGCGAGAGCGTGCTGAGCAAAATTGTGCGCGACAGCCCACGCCGCGCGTCGAGCGTCTCGCCGACCTGGATCAGCGCAATGCCGCGCATCGAATCGTCGTACACCGGCTGCAGGAGGGCGGCGATGCGTACCGGTTCGCCGTTGTAGTCGGCATGGTAGAACCGCACCAGCGCAGGATAGGCTTCCGAGCGCTTCACCGATGCCGGCACCGGCGGCAGGTCGTCGAAGCCGGAGATCGTCTCGCCCCGCAAGCCGCTGACCTTGTAAAAGATGCGGCCCAGCGTGTCGGTCTCGAAGCTGTCGAGCGCCACGTATGGCACGTCGGCGACCACATGGCCGTCATGGATCGACACCCGTTCGGCCAGCGCGCGCGTGGACGCGAGCAGCGAGCGGTCGTAGGCCACGTCGGCGGCGTCCAGCGCGTCGCGGTACAGCGACACGGCATTGATGGCGACCAGCAGCACCAGCGGCACGATCAGCCAGCGCAGCAGCTGCGCGCGCAGGCTGCCCAGGCGCGCGGGCCGGCGCAAGGCGGCAGGCCGGAGCAAAGCGGCGCGCCAGCGCAGCAGCTTCACGCGGCTAACCGCGGCTGCAGCAGGTAGCCGATGCCGCGCAGCGTCGTGATGGCCGCGCCGTCGTCCTGCACGCGGTCGAGCTTTTTGCGCACGCGGTGGATGTACAGTTCGATGGCGTCGATGTTGGCGTCGTCTTCCAGCGCGAACACTTCGGCAAACAGCTTTTCCTTCGAGACGGGCCGGCCCGGGCGGGCGATCAGCGCTTCGAGCACCGCGTGTTCGCGCGGCGTCAGCGCCAGCGGCGCATCGCCATAATGGAACATGCGCGTGACGGTGTCGAAGGCCAGCGCGCCGCACTGGTGCACCAGCGCCTCGTTGCCGGAACTGCGGCGCAGCAGGGCTTTCACGCGCGCTTCCAGTTCGGATAATTCAAACGGCTTGGCCATGTAATCGTCGGCGCCCAGGTTCAGCCCCTGCACGCGCTCTTCCAGCCCGCCGCGCGCCGTCAGGATCAGCACCGGCGTCCTGGCGCGCGCGCCGCCCCGCGCGCGCAGGCGGCGCAGCACGTCCAGCCCGTCCATGCGGGGCAAGGTCAGGTCCAGGATGACAAGCGCGTAGTCCTGGGTGTGGAGGAGGGCGTCGGCATCGGCCCCGGTGGCGGCGCATTCGACCGTCAGGTTGGCGTCGCGCAGCGCCCGGGCCAGCCAGTGCGACAGTTCGACGTGGTCTTCGACTAACAGGATTCTCATGGCCGGAAGTGTAAGCGGAAAAAAGCCCTGGCTGACGACTTTGTTGAAATCTCAAGGACTTGCACCTTTTGAAAGCAAAATGAAAGGCGCGCACTCCTATAGTGCAGCCTGATTGCCGCATCAAGGGTTTCCTTTATAAAAGCGGCAACGAAAACATTCCTTTCTGGAGACAGCATGAAACCTTCCGCACTGGCGCTGGCCGCAGCCGCCGCATGCACCGCCGTATTTGCCACCACCGCCCACGCCCAGTCGAACGTCCAGGTCTACGGCCTGCTCGACGTCGGCGTCGAACAGGTCAACCACGCCGGCGCCAATGGCGGGAGCCTGACGCGGGTCATCTCGGGTGGCAAGAACACCTCGCGCTGGGGCCTGCGCGGCGCCGAAGACCTGGGCGGCGGCCTGAAAGCCGTCTGGAACCTGGAAGGCGGCATCCTGATGGACACCGGGGCCATCGACGGCCAGCTGTTCCGGCGCCAGGCCTACGTGGGCCTGGACGGCAGCTTCGGGCGCATCGTCATCGGCCGCTCGTTTACCACGGTCTACGACTTCGTCATCAAGTACGACCCGCTTGGCTTTGCGCCGAACTACTCGTGGGCCACGACGGCCAGCGCCACCGGCCCGTCGAAATACGGCATGACGACCGGCTTCGACAACCTGGTCAAATACTTCGGCGCCACGGGCGGCTTCAGTTACGGCGCCAGTGTCGGGCTTGGGGAACAGGCCGGCGCAAGCGCCGACAGCCGCAAGTACGCAGTGGCTGGCGCCTACAATGCCGGCCCGTTCGGCGCGATGCTGTCGTACGAGCAAATCAACGGCAACACGCTGGCCGCTACCGGCAACCGCGACAAGACCACCGCGTTCCACGCTGGGGCCGACTACAAGCTGGAAGACTGGCGTTTCACTGCCGGCATGCGCGGCTACAAACTGCGCGCCGGCCGCGCCAACGCGGCTGAACTGCAGGGCGACACCTACTGGGGCGGCATCACGTACTACCTGAAACCGGCCATCACCGTCACTGGCGCCGTGTACCACGTGAACACGAAGAATGTCGCTGCCGCCGTCGACGCCGACCCCACGCTGTACGTCCTGCGCGGCATGTACGCACTGTCGAAACGCACCGACCTGTACCTGACCGGCGGCTATGCCAAGGCGGACCACAACCAGCTCGTGGGCCTGTCGCGCGACGATCCGGGCTTCGGCAACACGCAGGCGGGCGTCACGGCCGGCATCCAGCACCGGTTCTGATCCACGCCCCCACGCGACTATCATGGCTGCCATGACAACGCACCGCACCCTGCTGGCCTTTGCGCTGGCGGCCAGCTTCGGGCTGGCCCACGCCACCGGCATCTGCCTGATCCCGTCAAAACCGGGCGGGGCGATGGATTCAGCCTGCAAGCTGGCGCAGAAAGGTTTCAAGGGTGGGGACACGCCACCCTTGACGCTGGCCTACCTGCCTGGAGGGATCGGCGCGGTGGCATGGCACACGCTGGTGTCGCAGCGCCGCGCGGAACCGGACACGCTGGTGACGTTTTCCGGCGGTTCGCTGCTCAATCTGGCCCAGGGCAAGTTCGGCAAGGCGACGCCGTCCGACGTGCGCTGGGTGGCAGCCCTGGGCGCCGATTACGGGATGATCGCCGTGCGCGCCGATTCGCCGTACAGGACGCTGGCCGATTTGATGACGGCGTTGAAGCGCAACCCGTCGGCCGTGCTGATTGGCGTCTCCGGCACCGTGGGCAGCCAGGACTGGCTGAAGATGGCGCTGATCGCGCGCCACGCCGGCGTCGCGCCCCGGGCGCTGCGGTTCGTGGCGCTTGAAGGCGGCGGCGAATCGTTTACCGCCATGGCCGCCAACTTCGTGCAGGTGGTCTCGGGCGATGTCTCCGAAGCCCACCTGTACGCGGGACCGGGCAAGGTGCGCGTGCTGGCCGTGCTGGCGCCGCAGCGCCTGCCGGGCCGGCTGGCCAATGTGCCGACCGCGCGCGAGCAGGGCGTCGACGTGGTCTGGCCGCTGATCCGCGGCGTCTGGATGGGCCCGGGCGTGCCCGAGGCCGATTACCAGCGCTGGGTCGCCGCGTTCGCCCGCATGGAAGCCACCCCCGAATACGCCCGCCTGCGCGAAGAGGCGGGGATGTACCCGTTTTCACTGACCGGCGCGGCCCTGACGACATACGTCAACCAGGCCGTGCGCGATTACAAAAAGCAAGCCCAGCAGTTCAACCTGCTGCGCTGAACAACCACCCATCAGGAGACAACCATGAACAAGACCATCCTCACCGCTGCGATTCTCGCCGCGACCGCCACGTCCGCCTTCGCGCAGCTGCCGGCGGGCTATCCGGCCACCTATCAAAAAATGGTCGACGCGGCCAAAAAAGAGGGCAAGCTGGTCGTCTACGGCGCCACCGACAGCAAGGCCACCCAGCCGCTCATCACCGACTTCAAGGCGCTGTATCCGGGCATTTCAGTCGAATACAACGACATGAATTCGACCGAAGTGTACAACCGCTTTATCTCCGAGCAGGCCGCAGGCGGCGCCACCGCCGACGTGGTCTGGTCGTCGGCCATGGACCTGCAGCTGAAACTCGTGCAGGACGGCTACGGCCTGGCCTACAAATCCGTGGAAGCGGCCAAGATCCCGGGCTGGGCCATCTACAACGACACCGCCTACGGCACCACGTTCGAGCCGGCCGCCATCGTCTACAACAAGCGCCTGGTGCTGCCGGCCGAAGTGCCGCAGACGCATGCGGATTTTGCCAAACTGATTGCGCAGCCCAAGTTCAAGGACAAGGTCACCACATACGACATCGAAAAGTCCGGCATCGGCTTCATGTTCATGACGCAGGACGCCATCGACTATCCCGGCTTTGCAGCCCTGGCGCAGGCGTTCGGCACCGCCAAGGTGCGCGTGCAGTCGTCGACCGGCACCATGCTCGAGCGCATTTCGTCGGGCGAAAACCTGATCGGCTACAACGTGCTGGGCTCCTACGCGCTGGTGCGCGCCAAGACCGACCCGTCGCTCGGCGTCGTGCTGCCAAAGGATTACACGCTGATCATGTCGCGCGTCCTGTTCATCAACAAGGGCGCCAAAAGCCCGAACGCCGCCAAGCTGTGGCTCGACTACATGCTGTCCCAGCGCGGCCAGACGGTGATTGCGAATGGCTCCAAGCTGTACGCCATCCGCGCCGATGTGAAGGGTGAAACCACGGCAGCCGATCTGATTGCGCAGGTGGGCGAGAAGAACATCAAGCCGATCGCGGTGGGGCCAGCCACGGTGGCGTACCTGGCGCCAGCCAAGCGGATGGCGTTCCTGAAGCAGTGGAAAGAGACGGGCGGGAAGAAGTAAGCAGCCGCCAGTACGAGCCACTCTTTGGCACCGCTACATTAAAAACCGTCATCCTCGCGCAGGCGAGGACCCATGGCACGTCGACAGCATCCGCACTCTCTGATCAGAGGTGGTATGGGTCCCGGCCTGCGCCGGGATGGCGGTTTTAAAGAAAACGATTTATTCCATTTACCGGAATCGGAAAGCCCTCCATGACAACCTTCGCTCTCCCTCGTGCGCGCCTGAACTGGCCGCGCGGGCTGGTCGTCGCCCTGACGTGCCTGGCCGTGTTCGTGCCGCTGATCCTGATTTTTTACCAGAGCTTCCTCACCGCCCCGTTCTTCATGCCAAACAAGGAACTCGGCTTCGACGCGTTCCGCTTCATTTTCGACGATCCCGACTTCTGGATGGCGTTCCGGAACGGCATGGTCCTGGCGACCGGCCTGGCCGTCATTGCTGTCCCGCTGGGCGGCATGCTGGCGTTCCTGATGATCCGCACCGACCTGCCGGGCCGCAGCTGGATCGCCCCCTTGCTGCTGGTGCCGATCTTCGTGTCGCCGATGGTGATGGGCTTTGGCTACGTCGTCTCGATGGGGCCGGTGGGCTTTTATTCGGTGTGGGCCAAGCAGCTGCTTGGCTTCATCCCGTGGAATATCTATTCGTTCACCAGCATCGTCGTCATCGCGGGCCTGACGCACGTGCCGCACGTGTACCTGTACGCGTCGTCGGCGCTGAAAAGCCTCGGCTCGGACGTGGAAGAGGCGGCGCGGGTCGCGGGTGCGTCGCCGCTGCAGGTGATGCTCAACGTGTCGCTGCCGATGATCATGCCGGCGCTGGCGTATGCCGGCGTGCTGGTGTTTTTCCTCGGCTTCGAAGTGTTCGGCCTGGTGCTGGTGCTGGGCGACCCTGAGGGGCACCTGGTGCTGGCGACGTACCTGTACAAACTGACCAACAAACTTGGCACGCCGTCGTACCACCTGATGGCGGCCGTGGCCGTGTGCCTGGTGATGGTGACGATGCCGCTGGTGATGATGCAGCGCTTCCTGCTCAAATCAGCGAACAAATACGTGTCGATCAAGGGCAAGGGCGCGCGCCAGAAGGCCATGCCGCTGGGTAAATGGAAATGGGTGGCGTTCGGCGTGCTGTTTGCGTGGCTGGCCTTCACCATCATTCTGCCACTGACCGGCATCGTGCTGCGCAGTTTTGTGCAGTACTGGGGCGAGGGCGTGAAACTCGCCGATGTCCTCACCCTGCAGCACTTCCGCGACATCCTCGAGCAGCCGTCACTGATGCGCGGCATCCTCAACACGGTGCTGATCGGCGTGGTGGGCGGCGCGCTGGCCGTGGCCTGCTACACGGCCATCGCGCTGGCCATGCACCGCAAGCAGGACGGCATCACGCGCCTGCTCGATTACTCCGTGCTGGTGCCGCGCGCGGTGCCGGGTTTACTGGCCGGCCTGTCGTTCCTGTGGGTGTTCCTGTTCGTGCCGAGCTGGATCGACGGTTTCCTGAAACTGAGCGACAGCGGCCTTGCCGCCTGGCTGAGCGCGCACCTGGTGCCGGCGCTGCGCGAAGTGCGCTCGACCATCTTCGCGCTGTGGCTGGCGTATTCGGTGGTGTGGCTGGCGTACGGCATGCGCCTCATTTCGGCGGCATTGCTGCAGGTGGGGCCGGAACTGGAAGAGGCGGCGCGCGCAGTGGGCGCGTCGCGCGGCCAGGTCACGCGCGACGTCACCATGCCACTCATCAAATACGGCATGCTCGGCGCCTGGCTGATGGTGTTCCTGATTTTCGAGCGCGAATACTCGACCGGCGTGTACCTGCTTTCCCCGGGCACCGAAGTGATCGGCGCCATGCTGGTGTCGCTGTGGGCGGGCGGCTCGACCGACCTGGTGGCGGCGCTCTCGTTCATCAACATCACGCTGGTGGCCATCGGCCTGGGCATCGCGCTGCGCTTTGGCGTGAAGCTGCACAACTAATCAAGGGGACACCATGAAACAAGACCTGAACATGAATGAATTGTCCGTCAACGACCTGCACCTCGATTACGGCACGGGCGCGGCCGCCAACCCGATTTTAAAAGGTGTCTCGATGCACCTGCAGAAGGGCGAAGTGGTGGCCTTGCTGGGGCCGTCGGGGTCCGGCAAGACCACGCTGCTGCGCGCCGTGGCCGGCCTGGAAAGCCCGAAGGCGGGCACCATCCACATCGGCGCGCGCCAGGTATTCGACGGCGCGTCGAAACTGGAGATGCCGGCCGAGGCGCGCAATTTGGGACTGGTCTTCCAGTCCTACGCGCTGTGGCCGCATAAAACCGTGTTCGACAACGTCGCGTACGGCTTGAAGCTGCGCAAGATGGGCAAGAGCGAGATCGCCGCCAAGGTGGGCGACGTGCTCAAGCAACTGGGCCTGGGCCACCTGGGCGAGCGCTTCCCGCACCAGCTGTCGGGCGGCCAGCAGCAGCGCGTGGCGATTGCGCGCGCGCTGGTGTACAACCCGCCGGTGATCCTGCTGGACGAGCCGCTGTCGAACCTGGACGCCAAGCTGCGCGAAGAAGCGCGCGCCTTTTTGCGCGAGCTGATCGTGCGCCTGGGCCTGTCGGCGCTGATGGTCACCCACGACCAGGCCGAGGCGATGGCCATTTCCGACCGCATCCTGCTGCTCAACAACGGCAAGATCGAACAGCAGGGCAGCCCGCAAAGCATGTATGAAACGCCGGACACGCTGTTCACGGCCGAGTTCATGGGCAGCAACAACCGCGTGCCGGCAAGCGTCGTCAGCCGCAACGGCACTGCCGTGACACTGGCCAGCGGCGGCGCGACATTGGAGGGCACCGCGCGCGGCGCGGGCAGTGCGGCGCCGGTCCCCCTGATCCGCGTCGAGGACGTGCGCGTCAGCGCCGAACAGGTCGATAACGCCATTCAGTTGCCGCTGCTGACCTGCATGTACCTGGGCGACCGCTGGGAGTGCCTGTTTACGCAAGGCGAGACCAGCCTGCGCGCTTATTCCAAGTTCCGGCTGGCGCCGGGCAGCTACTGGCTGCACATGCCGCGCGAGAAATTGTGGGTGTTTTAAACGCAGCGTGATGGTGTCCGGGCCATTGTTTCGCTGGTCCGGCAACTTGCTTTAGGTCTATGCTTCTATTCAAATGCGCGCAGGGCTATGGCCTTTCCCGCTAGTAACGATTAGTATGCGCCAGCCCCATCACCTTTGCGAGTCCGACGAATGAGCCATCCGAGCCAGTTCTCTCTATTGACGCAAAAGCGTTTCGCCCCGTTTTTCTGGACCCAGTTCCTGGGGGCGTTCAACGACAACCTGTTCAAGACCGCGCTGCTGGTCACATTGACGTACGACGCGCTGCGCTGGACCAGCATGTCGTCCTCCTTGATCACCAACTTGATCCCCGGCCTGTTCATCCTGCCATACGTGCTGTTTTCCGCCACGGCCGGCCAGATTGCCGAAAAGGTGGAGAAGGGCCGCCTGTCGCGCTACGTCAAGATGCTGGAAATTGCCATCATGGGCATTGCCGGCATTGGCTGGATGACGCACACGCTGTGGCTCCTGATTGCCGCCGTGGTGGGCATGGGCATCCACTCGACGCTGTTCGGCCCTGTCAAATACGCCTACCTGCCGCAGAACCTGAAAACCGAAGAACTGGTCGGCGGCAACGGCATGATCGAGATGGGCACGTTTGTCGGCATCCTGTTCGGCCAGATCCTGGGCGACGTGCTGGTCATGCAGCAGCCATGGGGGCTGGCGCTGGTGGCCGGTGGCGCGCTGTTGACCGCCATCCTCGGCCTGGTGGCCAGCTACCGCATTCCGCTGTCGCCGGCGCCGCAGCCGGACCTGGCAATCAGCCGCAATTTTGTGGCTGAATCATTTCGCAATATCAAGTTCTCCAGCAAGAACCGCACGGTGTTCCTGTCGATGCTGGGCAATTCCTGGTTCTGGTTTTACGGCGCCGTGGTGCTGTCGCAATTCCCTGTCTACGCCAAGGATTACCTGCACGGCGACCACAGCGTGTTTGTGCTGCTGCTGATCGTGTTCTCGATCGGCATCGGCGCCGGCTCGCTGCTGTGCGAAAAACTGTCGGGCCGCAAGGTGGAAATCGGCCTGGTGCCGTTCGGCTCGATCGGCCTGACCGTGTTCGGCATCGACCTGTATTTCGCCAGCCTGGGCTACGCCGCAGCCAACACGGCTGGCGTGGCGGTCGACATGGCAGGTTTGCTGGGCCAGCCTGGCGTATTCCGTATCCTGGCGGATATTGCACTCATTGGCGTCTTTGGCGGCCTGTTCATCGTGCCGCTGTTTGCGCTGATCCAGACCCGCTGCGACCCGGCCCACGTCTCGCGAACCATTGCCGGCATGAATATCCTGAATGCCCTGTTCATGGTGGCCGCGGCCGGCATGGCGGTCGTCCTGCTGGGCCAGGGGTTCACGATTCCCCAACTGTTCCTGATCACGGCCTGCCTGAACGCGTTGGTGGCCATCTACATCTTCTCGCTGGTGCCGGAGTTTTTGGTGCGCTTCATGGCCTGGCTGTTGATCCACACGATCCACCGCGTCATCACGGTCGACGTCGAGCGCATTCCCGACGACGGCCCGGCCGTGCTGGTCTGCAACCACGTTTCGTATGTCGACGCGCTGGTGATCGGTGCTGCCAGCCCCCGCCCGATCCGCTTCGTGATGGACCACCGCATCTTCAAGGCGCCGATTGCCGGCTGGCTCTTCCGCAGCGCCAAGGCGATTCCGATTGCGTCTGCCAAGGAAGACCCGTGGCTGATGGAAAAAGCCTATGTCGATATCGCGCAGGCGCTGCATGATGGCGACCTGGTCTGCATTTTCCCGGAAGGCAAGCTGACGACCACGGGGGAGATGAACGAGTTCCGCGGCGGCGTCGCCAAGATCGTCGAGCGCAGCAAAGTGCCCGTCATTCCGATGGCGCTGCGCGGCCTGTGGGGCAGCCTGCTCACGCGCGACAAGGCCAACCTGTTCGAGCGTTCGCTGTCGCGCGGCTGGCGTTCCCGTTTGGCGCTGGCCGTGGGCAAGCCGGTCCAGCCGCAACAAGCCACACCCGAGTACCTGCAGGAACAGGTGCTGGCGCTGCGGGGCGACTGGAAATAAGCAGCAAATTGCTGCTGATAAACCACGGAAAGTCTGGGGGGAAATAAAACCGGGTTTATTTGCAATTTTCAGTTGTGCGCATCTCGTATTTCTCGTTGGGTTCACTTATTTTAAATAAGGTAAACTTTTAACAACGTTGATAAGCGAGGACATTCATGCTGGCGATGAACTACCGCGGACCTTACCGCATCCGGGCCGACCACAAGCCCGACCCCGTGATCGAACACCCGGGCGACGCCATCGTGCGCGTTACCCGTTCCTGCATCTGCGGTTCCGACCTGCACCTGTATCATGGCCTGGTCCCGGACACACGCGTGGGCCACACCTTCGGCCACGAGTTTGTCGGCGTGGTCGAGGATGTGGGCTCCGCAGTGAAAACGCTGAAAGTGGGCGACCGCGTGCTGGTGCCCTTCAACATTTTTTGCGGCAACTGTTTTTTCTGCGACCGCGAACTGTACGGCAACTGCCACAACACCAATCCTGAAGCAACGGCCGCAGGCGGCATCTACGGTTACTCGCACACCACCGGCGGCTACGACGGCGGCCAGGCTGAATATGTGCGCGTGCCGATGGCCGACGTGGGACCGATGGTCATCCCCGACGACATCCACGAAGAAGACGCGGTCCTGCTGACCGACGCGCTGCCCACCGGCTACCAGGCTGCTGAAATGGGTGACATCAGCGAAGGCGATACGGTGGTCGTGTTCGGCGCCGGGCCGGTCGGCATCTTTGCCGCCAAATCGGCGTGGCTGATGGGGGCAGGGCGCGTGATCGTGGTCGACTGCGTCGACTACCGCCTCGAATTCGTCAAGCGCTACGCGCAGTGCGAGACCATCAATTTCCGCGACGTGGGCGACATGGCCCTGCACATCAAGAAAATGACCGACTGGCTTGGCGCGGACGTCTGCATCGACTGCGTCGGCTGCGAAGCGTCGGGCAACCTCATTCAGTCGATTACGGGCCGCTGGGCCCTGCTGCAGGCAGGCGCCGCTACCGTCCTGCACTGGTGCATCAACTCGGTCCGCAAGGGCGGCAATGTCTCGATTGTCGGCGTCTATGGCCCGACCTTCAACGCGGTCCCGATCGGAAACGCGCTCAACAAGGGCCTGACGCTGCGCATGAACCAGGCCAGCGTCAAGCGCCATTTGCCCCGCCTGATCGAACACATCCGCGCCGGGCGCATCGACCCGAAAGGCATCATCACGCACCGCATTCCGCTGGAAGAGGTGTCGGACGCCTACCACATCTTTTCCAGCAAGCTCGATGAATGCATCAAGACGGTCCTGATTCCCCCGCGCGCCGGCGAATTGCGCCAGGTCGTGCAAACCAAATCCCTGACGTGAAAGGAGCCCCCATGAACGACTCAACCGACAGCCTGATTACCTACGCGCCCCTGGACGAGGAACGCCGGGGCCATGGCCATGTCCACCAGCATGCGCGCCAGCTCGACCATCCCATGCAGCCCACGCGCCCCACGCGCGATTCACTGGCCCACATCCAGGGCTGGGGCGCCGACCTGGACCGGAAGGACCGCCCGGCCGTGCCCATGGAACGCATGCCGGCCCGCTTCATCAATCCACAGCCCGGCCAGCCGGAGCAGCAGACTGAAACAGTGGAAGTGCTGGTGTCGAACGAACGCCCTGGCATCACGCCGGTGTTTTCCACCAGGCAGCCGCCGTCCGGCCTGTCCGGCATGATCCGCCGACTGGCGTTCAAGATGACGGAAAACGATGTCCGCCACTGGCTGCTGCTGCTGGCAGCCGACCGCGTCAACATGGTCGAAGGCATCGGCCAGGACCTGCTGCACGGCAAGGTGCCAAACGTGCTGGCGGAGATGGGCATCAAGGCCGAGTTCCAGCACAACAAGGCGGGGCTGGCCAAAAAGGTGGTGGTGGCAAGTGCGGTGGCGGGTGGCGTCTGGTACCTGCTGCAGCGCCGGCGCGAGCGCTGATCGGGCGGCACGGCCGCCATACAGTTTGACGGTCGTGTAGTAGCCAAAGATATATTAGACAGGTCCGGGCAGCATCGGTAAGCTCCAGCCACGCCTTCATGCTGGATACGCGATGACCCGCAACCACCTGTTCCACATTCTCCACCGCCCGCTGCCGGGCACGCGTTTCGCCCGCCCGGTCAGCGTTTTCCTGGCCGGGCTGATCGTCGTCAATTGCCTGGCGCTGTCGCTCGAAACTGTTGCGGCGATCTATGCCGGCAATGCGCATTTCTTCCATGCGCTGGAGCTGTTCTCGACCAGCGTATTTGCGATCGAATACATCCTCCGGGTGTGGACGTGCGTGGAAGAGCCGCGCTACGCACGGCCGGTGACGGGGCGCCTGCGCTACATGATCAGCCCGCTGGCCATCCTTGACCTGCTGGCGATCCTGGCATTTTTTGCGCCGCTCGACTTGCGCTTCCTGCGGATTTTTCGCCTCACGCGCCTGTTCCGGGTGCTGCACCTGGACGTGTTCAGCCGATCCATGCACGCCATCTTCGAAGCGGTCGCGCGGCGCCGGCATTTGCTGTACGTGTCGGTGGCAATCATGGCCACCGCCGTGTACTGCACCGCCGTGCTGCTCTACGCCGTTGAACACACGGCCCAGCCGGACAAGTTCAGCAGCATTCCAGCCACGCTGTGGTGGGCGGTGGTGACGCTGACGACGATCGGTTACGGCGACATGGCGCCCATTACGCCGCTGGGTAAAACACTGACCAGCGTGATTGCAATTTTCGGCATCGGGATCTTTGCGCTGCCGACCGCCATCCTGACGGCAGCAATCCTCGATGCCGGAAGCACCCTGTCAGGCCGCTGCCCGCACTGCCAGGGCGACCTCGGCAAGGGCGGGCACGACGCGTCCGGCCGGGTTTAGCCAGGCACGCCGATTGCCAGATCGGTTGCCAACTCGGGCATCAGGCGGTTGATCACGCTGTAGTTCAGCGCTGTCCACCACTCCGAACCTTCACCCGTCAGCGCCGCTTCCGATGCTGCGATGGCAGCGTGTCCCTCGCTGACCAGGAAGTCCTCGACGTCGTTCATCGATGCAAACGCGAAGATGGAGACCGCGTCGATCTTCTTGCCTTCCGGGTCTTTCTGGGTCGAGCCGATATTGTGCAGCTGGACGTAACGGCGCACGAACTCTTTGGTGGCCGGATTGGCCAGCACGACCTGGGCGTGTTCCTTCAACAGTTTTTGCTGGAAGTCTTCGCGCGAGAGGCCGTCGGCGCGCATGTGGATCTTGACCAGGCTGATTGCGTCGCGGTGTTTTTCGCTTGGGATCAGGATGAATTCGCGCGTGACTTCGCGCGACACCATGCGAAACGCCACCTGCTCGTCGACGATGATCCGCTTTGCGTACTTGTCCTGCTTGAGCGTCGTTTCGATGTCGTCCTGGTCGGCGTAGGTAATGTACGCCAGGCCGTCCCAGCGGGGACGCGTATAGGCCGGCACGCGCTTGTGCGGGTCGGACGGCAGCTTGCCGTCGTCATCGATCATGGCGCGGTATGGCGGCGGAAAGAAGTTGGACGGGCCGGATGCGATGCGGTGCAGCTGGTCGTAGCGCAGCACCAGTTCACCGGAGCTGCCCGGTTCGTCCCAGGCGAATTTGGGCCCGTGCACTTTGCGCCAGTATTCGTCCCAGTGCTCGAACGCCAGGTTCGGGTTGTCTTCCAGCGCCAGCGCGCCCGGGCGCCAGTTCGGGAAGTGCACTTCGTGACCATGCTTGCTGGTCGAGGAACCCGAATCTTGTGGGCGCTCGCCGCGCGCGGTGTTGTCCACGCGGCTGACGAACGTGCCGGTGACGATCAGCGGTTTGGTGGTGGAACCTTTGGGAATGCCAAGGGGCGGACGGTGGAGGTTGTCGGTGCGGTCGAAATCGGTTGGCATGGGCTGGTCCTGTTGCGTGAATGTCGGTCAGTGACATTACGTGTCCAGCCGGCTTCCTTCGGTTCGGTATCACACCAACAGTCCTTGTTTAAACTTCAACTTTTATGGCGGAGTGGAAGGTAGGTACGCTGTTCAGGCGTCCCCCTGGGAAGGCAGGGCCGGCCCCCGAGTACGCCCCGGCTGCTTCAGTTTCACCGGCCGTTGCGTCCTGGCCGATGCGTAGATCGCTTCCATGATGCGCTGGTCCTGCAAGCCTTCCTCGCCCGGCGTATGCACGTCCTTGTTTTGCTGGATGCAACTGGCGAAGTGGTCCATTTCGGCAGCGAACTGGTTCTTTTCCTGGATCTGGATGTCGCTGGCCTGGTCCTTGCCGTCGACCACGCGCGTGATCTTCAGGTTGACCCCGTGGTACGCATACGCCGGGTCCATTTCGGCCCAGGCGTTGGCTGCGTTCAGGCGCAGCATCTGCGACTTGTGCACCGCGTAGCTGGTGCTGCAGCTGGCCATGAAGCCGCTGGGGAAGCGCAGGATGAACTGGCAAGATTCCTCCACCTCGGTAAAGCGGGGGTCGCCCGGCGTCGACCAGATGTTGCCGATGACTTCACTGGGCTCTTCGCCGCTGAGGAAGCGCGCCGCGTTGATGCAGTACAGGCCCACGTCGGGCAGGGCGCCGCCGCCGGCCAGCGCGCGCTTGAGGCGCCAGTGCTGCGGGTCGCCCATGTTTTGTGAGTTCACGGAAATGAATTCCTTGACGGGCCCGAGCTGCTTGTCCTGCACCATTTTCGCGAGAGCCCTGGCCATCGGCTCGTACTGGCTGCGGTAAGCAATCATCAGCTTGACGTTGGCCTTGCGGCAAGCGTCGATCATTTTTTGGCAGTCGGCGGCGCTGTTGGCCATCGGCTTTTCGCACAGCACATGCTTGCCGGCGCGCGCCGCGCGGATCGTGTACTCGGGATGCATATTGTTGGGCAGTCCAATGTAGACGCCGCGCACCTCCGGCATCTGCGCCAGCTTGTCGTACTCGGCATAGCTGAGCACGGCGCTCTCGGGAATATTGTATTGATGTGCGAGCTTGATGCCCTTGGCGCGGTCGCCGGTCACCAGCGCAACGGGTTTGGCGTGCTTGGACTGCGCAAACGCGGGCAGCATTTCGTTGACGGAGATGCGGCCCAGGCCCACGACGGCAATGCCCACGCGCTCGCCGACCGGGTCGACCGGCGGCTCGGTCTGTTCGGGCTTTTCGGACTTGTCGAAGATGCGCGGGAAGGTGACGCGGTCCTGCTCGCTGGCGGCAGCGTGCAGCGTGGGGGCGGAGAGGGCGGCAAGGGTGCCGACATAGCGCAGGAAATCCCGGCGCGGGGGCTGGTTCTGGCTCATGGTGGCTTTCTGTCAGGTCGATGCGCGATGCTCGCATGCGTTGCTGAACAGCAGCGCCCGTTTGCCCGCAAGAAACCATGCTCGCGGCGTTGGTAAATCTTAACCGCGGTCAAGTGGAGATTCCGGCCGGGTTGGATAAGATGGCGCGCAGCGGCGCCGAATGCCGACACGATAAAAATAGGGGAGCACAGCATGAGCAAGGCATTGGAAGGCATCCGCATTCTCGACTTCACGCACGTGCAGTCGGGCCCCACCTGTACCCAATTGCTGGCATGGTTTGGCGCCGACGTCATCAAGGTCGAGCGCGCCGGCGAGGGCGACGCGACGCGCGCCCAGCTGCGCGATATTCCCGGTGTCGACAGCCTGTATTTCACCATGCTCAACCACAACAAACGCTCGATCACCCTCGACGCCAAGCGTCCGGCCGGCAAGGAGGTGCTGGAAACGCTGATCCGCGATTGCGACGTGCTGGTGGAGAATTTTGCGCCCGGCGCACTGGACCGCATGGGGTTTTCGTGGGAACGCATCCAGGCGCTCAACCCGCGCATGGTCGTCGCGTCGGTCAAGGGCTTTGGACCGGGCCCATACGAGCATTGCAAGGTCTATGAAAACGTGGCGCAGTGCACCGGCGGCGCCGCGTCCACGACGGGCTTTTCCGACGGCCCGCCTGTGGTGACCGGCGCGCAGATCGGCGACAGCGGCAGCGGCCTGCACCTGGCGCTGGGCATCGTCACGGCGCTGTTCCAGCGCACCACCTCAGGGCGCGGACAGCGCGTGCAGACGGCTATGCAGGATGCGGTACTGAACCTGTGCCGCGTCAAGCTGCGCGACCAGCAGCGCCTCGAGCGCACCGGCGTGATGGAAGAGTATCCGCAGTTCGGCATGGGCGAGGAATTTGGCAGCGCCGTGCCGCGCGCCGGCAACGCGTCCGGTGGCGGCCAGCCGGGGTCCATCCTGCGCTGCAAGGGCTGGGAAACCGATCCGAACGCCTACATTTATTTTATTGCGCAGGCGGCGGTGTGGCCGGCCATTTGCCAGGTGATCGGGCACGAGGGCTGGATCACGCACCCCGATTTCGCCACGCCGCGCGCACGCCTGCCGCACCTGATCGACGTGTTTTCCCGGATCGAAGAGTGGACGCGGCTGCACACCAAGTTCGAGGTGATGGCGATCCTCAACCAGCACGACATCCCGTGCGGCCCGATCCTGTCGATGAAGGAAATCGCCGACGACCCGTCGCTGCGCGCAACCGGCGCCATCGTCGAAGTGGCGCATCCCGAGCGGGGCAGCTATCTGACGGTGGGCAACCCCATCAAGCTCTCCGACAGCCCCACGGATGTGCGCCGCTCGCCGCTGCTGGGCGAGCACACGGAGGAGGTGCTGGGGCAACTGGGGTACAGCGCGGAACAGATTGCAGCGCTGCGGGCGGAGCGGGCGATTTGATCACGGGACGCCTGCCTTTTTTCCGCTATCTCAAGAGCCGTCATCCCGGCGCAGGCCGGGACCCATAACACGTCTGCTGAATTGGCGACGATCGCGATACCGCGCGCGTGGTATGGGTCCCGACTTTCGTCGGGATGACGTTTCCAAGTAAATCGTATTTCTCGTTTATTCGCAGCGCAAACAACCTGTATCGCCCATTCATTCACCTTCACCTCGCCCAATATCCCGGCCTTGCATACGCCGCCTTCAACGTCTCGATGAACGCCCGCACCCGCGCCGGCAGGTGGCGCTGCTGCATGTAGATGGCGAGGATGTCGTAGTTGGGCAGTGCGTAGTCATCGAGCACCGTCACCAGTTCCCCGGCCGCCAGCTGCGACTCGATTTCCCACGTCGAGCGCCACGCCAGGCCCAGGCCTTCGCTGGCCCAGCGGTGCAGCAGCTGGCCGTCGTTGCAGTCGAGCGTGCCGCTCACCTTCACCGACACCTGCTTGCCGTCGCGCTGGAAGTACCAGCCGCGCTGCTGCCCGCCCTGCAAATTGAAGGCGAGGCAGTTGTGCTGCGCCAGGTCTTCCAGCGTGCGCGGCGTGCCGCAGCGCGCCAGGTACGCCGGCGTGCCGCACACCACGCGCCGGTTGGTCGCCAGGCGCACGGCAACGGAACTTGGGTCGGGCGCGCCGCCGATGCGGATGCCCAGCTCATAGCCTTCGCGCACCAGGTCGACCACCTGGTCGGTCAGGTTGAAGGAGATGCGCACCTTCGGATGCTGCGCCAGGAACGCCGGCGCATGGGGCGCCACGTGCAGCCGCCCGAACGCTGCCGGGGCCGACACGATCAGGTGGCCGCTGGCATCCATCTGGCCGTCGGAGACAAGCGTCTCGGCTACTTCCAGGTCGGCCAGCAGCCGGCGCGCGTGCTCGAGGAAAACTGTCCCGGATTCAGTCAGCGCCAGCCGGCGCGTGGTCCGGTGCAGCAGTTTCACGCCCAGGCGCCGCTCCAGCGCATCGATGCGCCGCCCCAGCATGACCGGCGACACCTGCTCCGCCAGCGCCGCGCGCGCCAGGCTGCCCCGGTCGACGGCTTCGACGAACGCACGCATCTGCTTGAGCTTGTCCATGCAACGCAGTATTCCATACTTGTGGTATCGAATAAACCGATTTTTTGTCGTCTTATCAAGAACGCTGCTGCGCCCTACCATGAAGCCTCTGTCCCCCATGCAGGAGCAATGATGGCCAAGATGACCGCAGCAGAAGCAGCCGTGCTGGTAATGGAAAAAGAAGGCGTGCACGTGGCGTTCGGCGTGCCCGGCGCCGCCATCAATCCGCTGTACGCGGCGCTTCGCAAACGCGACAGCATCCGCCACATCCTGGCGCGCCATGTCGAGGGCGCGTCGCACATGGCCGAAGGGTACACCCGCGCCAGGGCAGGCAATATCGGCGTGTGCATCGGCACGTCGGGGCCGGCCGGCACCGACATGATCACCGGCCTGTATGCGGCGCATGCCGATTCCATCCCGATCCTGTGCATCACCGGCCAGGCGCCCCGTGCGCGCCTGTACAAGGAAGACTTCCAGGCAGTCGACATCGAGTCGATTTCCAAGCCGGTCACCAAGTGGTCGATCACGGTGCGCGAGCCGGCGCTGGTGCCGCAAGTGTTCCAGCAGGCGTTCCACCTGATGCGCTCGAGCCGCCCCGGCCCCGTGCTGATCGACCTGCCGGTCGACGTGCAGATGGCGCAGATCGAATTCGACATTGAAACGTATGCGCCGCTGCCGCCCTACAAACCGGCGGCCACGCGCGCGCAGGTTGAAAAGGCGCTGCGCATGCTCAATGCTGCCGCACGTCCGCTGATCGTGGCTGGCGGCGGCATCGTCAACGCCGACGCGGCTGAACTGCTGGTGGCGTTTGCCGAACTGACGGGCGTGCCGGTGATTCCCACGCTGATGGGGTGGGGCGCCATTCCCGACGACCACCCGCAGATGGCGGGGATGGCCGGCTTGCAGACGAGCCACCGGTATGGCAACGCGACCATGCTGGCCAGCGATGTTGTCCTCGGCATCGGCAACCGCTGGGCCAACCGACACACCGGCAGCGTGGAGGTGTTCACCAAAGACCGCACGTTTGTCCACATCGACATCGAGCCGACCCAGATCGGGCGCGTGTTCGGTCCTGACCTTGGCATCGTCTCCGACGCAAAAGCGGCGCTGGCGCTGCTGATCGAGGTGGCCGGGGAATGGCGCACCAGCGGCAGGCTGGCCGACCATTCAAGCTGGCTGGCCGCGTGCCAGGAGCGCAAGCGGACCATGCTGCGCAAGAGCGACTTCGACAACGTGCCGGTCCATCCGCTGCGCGTATACCACGAGATGAATGCGTACTTCGGGCGCGACGTGCGCTACGTGGCGTCGATCGGCCTGTCGCAGATCGCTGCCGCCCAGTTCCTGCACGTGCACCATCCGCGCCACTGGATCAACTGCGGCCAGGCCGGCCCGCTGGGCTGGACCATTCCGGCGGCACTGGGCGTGCGGGTGGCCGACCCCGGCGCCGACATCGTGGCCATTTCGGGCGACTACGATTTCCAGTTCCTGATCGAGGAACTGGCCGTGGGTGCGCAGTTCAAGCTGCCCTACATCCACGTCCTGGTCAACAACGCCTACCTGGGCCTGATCCGCCAGGCGCAGCGCGGCTTCGAGATGGATTACTGCGTCCAGCTCTCTTTCGAGAACATCAACGCGCCGGAACTGGAAGGCTATGGCGTCGACCATGTGGCCGTGGTGGAGGGCATGGGCTGCAAGGCGATCCGCGTGTTCAACCCCGACGACCTGATTCCCGCCTTCGAGCGCGCGCGTGAACTGATGCGCCAGTACCAGGTGCCGGTGGTGGTGGAAGTGATCCTGGAGCGGGTCACGAATATCGCGATGGGCACGGAGATCGACGCGCTCAATGAATTCAACGCTGTGCTGACCGTGGAGTGACCGATGAAACTTGCAGCCAACCTCACCATGCTGTTTACCGAAGCGGACTTCCTCGACCGCTTTGCCCTGGCCGCGCAGGCCGGTTTCAAGGGCGTGGAGTGCATGTTCCCGTATGCGTATCCGGCTGCGGCGATTGCCGAGCGGCTCGATGTCCACCGGCTTGAACTGGTGCTGCACAACCTGCCGGCCGGCGACTGGGCCGGCGGCGAACGGGGCATCGCCTGCCACCCGGCGCGGCGCGCCGAATTTGCCGACGGCCTGGCGCTGGCCATCGACTATGCGCAGGCGCTGGGGGGCAAGCAGCTGAACTGCCTGGCCGGCATCGCGCCGCGCGGTGTCGCCCTGGAAGACGCGCACGCCACGCTGGTGGCCAACCTGGCGCTGGCGGCCCGCCGCCTCAAGGAGCACGGGATCGCGCTGCTGATTGAACCGATCAACACGTTCGACATCCCCGGGTTTTTCCTGCACGGCACCCGCCAGGCCGAAGACATCATCCGCGCCACCGGCTCCGACAACCTGTTCCTGCAATACGACATCTATCACATGCAGCGCATGGAGGGCGAGCTGGCCGCCAGCATTGCCGCCAGCCTGCCTTTGATCCGGCACATCCAGCTGGCCGACAACCCGGGCCGCAACGAGCCCGGTACCGGCGAGATCAATTACCGCTGGCTACTCGCGCACCTGGACGCCATCGGCTACACGGGCTGGGTCGGCTGCGAATACAAGCCGCGCACGTCGACTGCCGCAGGGCTGGGCTGGCTGGCGCAGCACGGCGTGCAACTCGATACAAACTGAGGAGACCAGCATGACGAACACGGGACGGAAAGTCGGCTTCATTGGCCTGGGCATCATGGGCGGCCCGATGGCGGCGCACCTGCAGGCCGGCGGCTGCAAGCTGTACCTGCACGACCTGAAAAATCCGCCGCCGGCGCTTGTGGAGGGCGGCGCCACGGTCTGCACCAACGCGGCCGAAGTGACCATGCGGGCCGATATCGTCATCGTCATGGTGCCCGACACGCCGCATGTGGAAGCGGTGCTGTTTGGCGCCGACGGCGTCGCAGAGGCGCTCACGCCGGGCAAGATCGTGGTCGACATGAGTTCCATTTCGCCGCTGGCCACGCGTGAATTCGCCAAAAAAATCCGCCAGCGCGACTGCGACTATCTCGACGCACCCGTTTCGGGCGGCGAAGTCGGGGCGAAGGCAGCCACCCTGACGATCATGGTGGGCGGGGCGCAGGAAGCGTTCGACCGCGTGCAGCCGCTGTTCGCGCTGATGGGAAAGAACGTCACGCTGGTGGGCGCCAACGGCGACGGCCAGACCGCGAAAGTCGCCAACCAGATCATCGTGGCGCTGACCATCCAGGCCGTGGCCGAAGCGCTGCTGTTCGCCTCCAAAGCCGGGGCCGACCCGGCCCGCGTGCGCACCGCGCTGATGGGCGGCTTTGCAGCGTCGCGCATCCTGGAGGTGCATGGCGAGCGCATGGTCAGGCGCACCTTCGCGCCTGGCTTCCGGATTGCACTGCACCAGAAGGACCTGAACCTGGCGCTCGAGGGCGCACGCGCCCTGGGCATTGCGCTGCCGAATACGGCGGCGACGCAGGAGCTGATGAATGCATGCGCGGCGCTCGGCCTGGCGCAGCTCGATCACTCCGCGCTGTGCCAGGCGATCGAGCGCCTGGCGAACCACGCGATTGCTCCCGATCATGCATAAAAAATAAGCATGGGCCGCATCATCCGCCGGGCCTAAGATGGGCCGGTATGGACTAAAAAGCGCCGGACCCTGATTGGAACACCACCTTTGGAGAGTGCCATGACGAACGTGAACGACAGCACCGCCGGCGTCGACGCCGCTGCCCTGCGCAATGCCTGCAACGCCGCCTTCCATGAACTGGGCCTCGGCTGGTGCTGGGACGCCAGCCATCCGCTGCCCTGCGCCGGCGCAGAACCGGAAAGCCTGCGCGACTGCCTGCGCGACTATCTGACAAAGCACCAGGCGCACATGCTCAAGGCCTACGACGCCGACTTCCTGGTCGACGCCATCCTTGCAGCGATTACCCGTTGCACGCAGCCTGCGGTCCCCGGCGCCAAGCCGGCTTCGGCCACCGACTGGCGCGAACTGCAGCAGCGCCAGATCGGCGTGTAAGGGCCATATCGGCAGCGCGATGGGATGGGGTTTTCGATTCTTAACCGCGGTCAAGGAGTTGAAAAAAGCATTCTTCCAGAATCAGTCCATGGTGAGCAGTGCGGCCGACACCTGCCACCCCCTTCATCAGGAGACCACGCCATGAGCACGCCCGCGCAACGCCACGCCACCCGCCCGCACCTGCATGCGGCCGGCCCGCCCCATCGCCCCGCAGCCCGCAGCGCCACGTCCAAGTGCAAATAAAACAAAGCTAAGGAGACATTGCATGAAAACCGAGACACCGGTAGTGGAAAGGCCAGCGTCGTTCCGCTGGATTCAACTGGTCATGGGCATCATCTGCATGGCCATGATCGCGAACCTGCAATATGGCTGGACCCTGTTTGTCAATCCGCTGTCGGAAGCGCATGGCTGGTCGAAAGCGTCGATCCAGGTGGCGTTCACCATTTTCATCCTTACTGAAACCTGGCTGGTGCCGGTCGAAGGCTGGGCCGTCGACAAATGGGGGCCGCGTCCAGTGGTGCTGTTTGGCGGCGTGCTGTGCGCGGTGGGCTGGGTCATCAACTCGTATGCATCGACGCTGTTCGTGCTGTACGTGGCGGCAGCCATCAGCGGCATCGGCGCCGGCGCCGTGTATGGCACCTGCGTGGGCCTGGCCCTGAAATGGTTCCCCGACCGGCGCGGCCTCGCGGCCGGCCTGACGGCTGCCGGCTTCGGCGCCGGTTCGGCGGCGACCATCATCCCCATCTCCAACATGATTTCCAGCCGCGGCTACGCCGATACGTTCCTGTACTTCGGCATTGGGCAGGGCCTGATCGTGATCCTGCTGGCCATGATGATGGTGCGCCCGCCGCACACGGCAGCGAAGTCGGCGAAGAAGAAAAATCCCAAGGTGCTGCAAACCACGGCCGATTTCACGCCATCGCAAATCGTGAAGAAACCCGTGTTCTGGGTGATGTACGTGATGTTCGTGCTGGTTGCCGCCGGCGGCCTGATGGCCACCGCGCAAATGGGGCCGATTGCCAAGGACTTCGAGATCGACGGCGTCAAATTCAACGTCATGGGCATGATCCTGCCGGCGCTGACGTTCGCCCTGGCCATCGACCGGGTATTGAATGGCCTGACGCGCCCGTTCTTTGGCTGGGTATCGGACCAGATTGGCCGTGAAAAAACCATGTTCATTGCCTTTGCTCTGGAATCAGTCGGCATCCTGCTGCTGTACTACTTCGGCCGCGACCCGATCATGTTCGTCATCCTCACGGGCCTGGTGTTCTTTGCCTGGGGCGAGATCTACAGCCTGTTCCCTGCCACCACCGCCGACACCTTCGGCACCAGGAACGCCGCCGGCAATGCAGGCCTGATGTACACCGCCAAAGGAACGGCGTCGATCTTCGTGCCGATATCGAGCGTGATCATGGCGTCCACCGGCAGCTGGGAAGCCGTGTTCTTCATCGGCTGCGGCATGAACGCGGTGGCGGCCGTCATGGCCTGGTGGGTGCTGAAACCGATGCGCCAGCGTTTCATCGAAGAGTCGATCGGCGCAGTCGACGTGGCGGCGGCAGCGCGCGGCGGCAAGGACGATCCCGGCCTTGCCGGCGCGGCCGGCGCGCGCCTGGTCAACTGAAGGCAAGGAGGCTTCCCATGATCGCCCACTGGATACGATTCCAGCACCTCGATACGATCCGCTTCGGCACGCTCGAGGGCGACAAGATCCGCGTGTTCAAGGGCGACATGTTCGACCGCCCGCAGCGCACCGACTTTGCCATCCGCCTGGCCGACGTGACGGTGCTCACGCCGGTCGTGCCGACCAAGGTGCTGGCGCTGTGGAACAATTTTCATGCGCTGGGGCGCAAGCTCGGACTGGCGCCCCCGCCCGAGCCCCTGTACCTGATGAAGCCGCCCAACGCCTGGCTGGCGCCGGGCGGCACCATCAGGAAGCCGCGCACGGATGCGAAAGTTGCCTTTGAAGGGGAACTGGCCATCGTCATCGGGGCCACCTGCAGCGGTGTGTCGGTGGAGCACGCGCCCGACCACATCTTTGGCTACACCTGCGCCAACGATGTCACGGTGGGGGAGATCATCGCCCGCGATCCCACCTTTCCCCAGTGGGTGCGCGCCAAGGGATTCGATACTTTTTGTCCATTCGGGCCCGTGATCGCCACGGGGATCGATCCGGCAATGCTGGTGGTACGCACCTTGCTCAACGGCGAGGTGCGCCAGGATTATCCGGTCAACGACATGGTGTTTTCCGCGGCGGAACTGGTCAGCATGATTTCCCGGGACATGACGCTTGCGCCCGGCGACCTGATCCTGTGCGGCACGTCGGTGGGCGTGGGATCGATGCGTCCCGGCAGCACGATCGAGGTGGAGATCGACGGCATCGGCAAGCTGAGCAACCGTTTCGAGTAAACCTCAAGGGGAAGTGTATGAAGATCGCAGTGATCGGGGCGGGCGCCATTGGCGGACTCGTCGGGGCAAAGCTGGCGCTGGCGGGAGAAGAGGTCACGTTCATGGTCCGCGGGGCCAACCTGGAGGCCATCCGCGCATGCGGCATCCGGCTGCGCGAGGGGGAGGTGCAGATGGCCGCCAATGTGCAGGCCACCGACGACTACGGCGCGCCCGGTCCCCAGGACCTGGTGGTCCTGGCAGTCAAGGCGCACCAGGTAGCAGACGTGGCCGTGAATGTGCGGCGCTTGCTGGGCCCGGACACCGTCGTGGTGACGATGCAGAACGGCATTCCGTTCTGGTATTTTCACCGCCACGGCGGCGAACATGAAGGGCGCGCCGTGCACAGCGTCGACCCGGCCGGCAACCTGGCGACATTGATCGACCCGCAGCGCATCCTGGGCTGCGTGGTCTATCCGGCAGCCGAACTGGTCGCGCCTGGCGTAATCCGCCACATCGAGGGCAACCGCTTTCCGCTGGGTGAACTCGATGGCAGCAGCAGCGAGCGCGTGGCGCGGGTTTCCGCGGTATTCGAGAAAGCCGGTTTCAGGTCGCCAGTGCTGGACGATATTCGCGCTGAAATCTGGCTCAAATTGTGGGGCAACCTGTCGTTCAATCCCATCAGCGCGCTGGCGCATTCAACGCTGGTCGATATCTGCCAGCACCCTTTGGCGCGCGATTTGGCAGCCAACATGATGCGCGAGGCCGAGACGGTGGCAGGCAAGCTGGGCATTGCATTCCGCGTCAGCCTCGAGCGCCGGATTGCCGGCGCCGAAAAGATCGGCAAGCACAAGACGTCGATGCTGCAGGATGTGGAAGCAGGGCGGGGGCCGGAGATCGACGCGCTGGTCGGTTCCGTCATCGAACTGGCGCGCATGACGGGCACGCCCACACCGCATATCGATTCTGCATACGCCCTGGTGAAATTACTGGAGCAGGCCATGACGCAGGCGCAGGGCGGCGTGCGGCTGCAGGCGACAGTAGGGGCTTGAAAGCACAACGCACCGGCGGGCGAGCAGCCGGCCGGTGCGTTGCGTGGTGAGACTGGTGAGGCTGGTGCGTTGCGGCTTACAGTCCCCAGGTCACGCCGCCATCGTCGCGGTTCGATGCACTGAGCTTGTCGCGCAGGCGCAGCTGGAAAATCGCAGCGACCAGCGCCTTGAAAGAAAACGGGGAATTGGTTTGCTGCACTGCAGTGTTATTGAAGCTGTTCATTTTGCGGCTCCTCGGATATGGGCGGATGGGTGTATGCCCTTGATTATAAAGGCATGCTATCGCGCGTCCAATTGAAAGAGGTGATACGTGATATGTAGTTTCGCTATCAATGTAACGAAGAGGCTATTGCAGCGCAACAGCCGAGCGGTCAAATCTTTCCCTGGTGCTTCAAGCGGCTCAGCGTTTCCGGCGACAGGTTCAGGTAGGCCGCCAGCTCCTTTTTTGGCAACCGTTCAAACAGTTCCGGGAACTTGCGCATGAAGCGGTGCACGCGCCCCGGGGCGTCGAGCAAGTGCAGCGTGATGGTGTGCGCCATGATCGAGCTCATCAGGTTCATGACCTCATGTTCGAACGCCTGCTTGCCGACACTGTGGCTTTGCAGAAAATCGACCCATTGCGTCAGCGGCATGCTTGCCACGCGCGCCTTGGTGACACAGACGATGCTGTACGGCGTGGGGGTCTTCAGGCGCCACGCGGCGTAACTGGTTTCGATGTCGCGCTCGCTGGAAAAGCGCAGGATCATTTCCTTCGCTTCATGGTTGGTGACCTGTCGCTTGAGGATGCCGTCAAGCACGAAGTACTGGGCCATGTCGACCACGCCCTGGTTGAGCAGCAGGTCGCCTTTCTGGTGGTTGACCACGGTGAGATACGGTTCGAGCGCGGCCATTTCGCTGTCGCGCAGTTCCTTGAGCACGACATTCTGTTTCAGCTGCACGCGAATGATGTTGCGTTCTGGGTGATTGGCAATGAGCGTCATGGGTGACTTTCGGTAGACGCCACATCATGCGGCGAATCTTGACCCCGGTCAATGATTCAGATCAGCCGCCCTGACTATGATGATTTCACCCCTGCAGGCCATTAAAACAACTGGAGACACGCATGACGCACAATCAATCGGTCGAGGTCACCGACGGCTTCCACCTCGTGATCGATGCACTCAAGGAAAACGACATCGACACCATCTTCGGCCTGGTCGGCATTCCCATCACCGACCTGGCGCGCCTGGCGCAAGCGGAAGGCTTGCGCTTCATCGGCTTCCGGCACGAGCAAAACGCCGGCAACGCGGCAGCCATTGCCGGCTACATCACGCAAAAGCCGGGCATCTGCCTGACCGTCTCCGCGCCTGGTTTCCTCAACGGCCTGACGGCGCTGGCCAACGCCACCACCAACTGCTTCCCGATGATCCTGATTTCCGGTTCGAGCGAGCGCGAAATCGTCGACCTGCAGCAGGGCGACTATGAAGAGATGGACCAGCTGAACGCCGCCAGGCCGTACGCCAAGGCGTCGTACCGCATCAACAAGGTCGAAGACATCGGCGTTGGCGTGGCGCGGGCGATCCGCGCAGCGGTGTCGGGCCGTCCGGGCGGCGTCTACCTCGACCTGCCGGCGCAGCTGCTGGCGCAGACCATCGAGGTGGCGCATGCAAAGCGCTCGCTGATCAAGGTGGTCGATGCAGCGCCGCGCCAGCTTCCGGCGCCCGACGCCGTCGACCGCGCTCTGGCGCTGCTGGCCGGCGCCAAAAAGCCGTTGATCCTGCTTGGCAAAGGCGCCGCTTACGCGCAGGCCGACGCCGACATCCGCGCCCTGGTCGAACGCACCGGCATCCCGTACCTGCCGATGTCGATGGCCAAGGGCCTCTTGCCGGACATGCACCCGCAGTGCGCATCGGCGGCACGCTCGTACGTGCTGGCCGAGGCCGATGTGGTGGTGCTGATCGGCGCGCGCCTGAACTGGCTGCTGGCGCACGGCAAAGGTAAAACCTGGGGCCAGCCGAAGCAGTTCGTGCAGGTCGATATTGCGCCGACCGAAATCGACAGCAATGTGGCCATTGCCGCCCCGGTAATCGGCGACATCGGCTCGTGCGTGGCGGCGCTGCTGCAGGGCCTCGATGGCGCCGGCGTGCGCAAGCCCGGCAGCGACTGGGTGGGCGCCATTGCCCAAAAACGCGAAACCAACCAAGGCAAGATGGCCGCCATGCTGGCGCAAAACCCGGACCCGATGAATTTCCACAGTGCGCTCGGGGCGATCCGCGACGTGCTCCGCGACTACCCCGACATCAACCTGGTCAACGAAGGCGCCAACACGCTCGATTTTGCGCGCAGCATCATCGACCAGTACCAGCCGCGCAAGCGTTTCGACTCCGGCACCTGGGGCATCATGGGCATCGGCATGGGCTACGCAATTGGCGCGGCCGTCGTCAGCGGCAAGCCGGTCGTGGCCATCGAAGGCGACAGCGCGTTCGGCTTTTCCGGCATGGAGCTGGAAACCATCTGCCGCTACCAGCTACCGGTGACCACCATCGTCTTCAACAACAACGGCGTCTACCGCGGCACCGACGTCAACCCCACGGGCGGCAACGATGTCGCACCCACCGTGTTCGTCAAGAATGCCCGCTACGACAGGATGATCGAAGCGTTCGGCGGCATCGGCTACCACGCCACCACGCCGCAGGAACTGACTGCCGCACTCCAGGAAGCCATCGCTGCCGGCAAGCCTGCGCTGATCAACGCCGTCATCGACGAAACCGCCGGCACCGAGAGCGGACGTTTGACCAACCTGAATCCGCAGCGCGCGAAGAGCTGAGCACGTGACCGATTTCCTTTCGAACCAGCCATGAGCGCCATTTTTGCCTGAACACTAAGAACCGTCATCCCTCCCATTGGTCGGAATGACTCCCGGCGAAGGCCGGGACCCATGCTGAGTTACCGCCAGGTAGAAGGTCGCGTTGATGCGACCTCGGTATGGATCCCGACTTTCGTCGGCACGACGGGGGTGAGGGAAACACCGAAGGATCTGCACGCACTCATCGCCGCGACACCATCGAATACAAAACCGTCAACAAGGAGACCGCACCATGAGCAAACCACTGGAAGGCATCAAGATCATCGACTTCACCCACGTGCAGGCGGGACCGGCGTGCACGCAACTGCTGGCCTGGTTCGGCGCCGACGTCATCAAGGTGGAGCGCCCCGGTTCCGGCGACGTCACCCGCTCTCAGCTGCGCGACATCCCCGGCGTGGATGCGCTGTATTTCACCATGCTCAACAGTAACAAGCGTTCGCTGACGCTGGACACCAAGACGCAGGAAGGCAAGGACATCCTGACGCAGCTGATCAAGGAGTCGGACGTCCTGGTGGAAAACTTCGGTCCGGGCGCCCTGGACCGCATGGGTTTTACGTGGGAGCACATCAACGAACTCAATCCCGGCATGATCGTCGCGTCCGTCAAGGGCTTCAGCGACGGCCACCATTACGAAGACTTGAAGGTCTATGAAAACGTGGCCCAGTGCGCCGGCGGCGCCGCGTCCACCACCGGCTTCGACGATGGCCCGCCGACGATCTCCGCCGCGGCCCTGGGCGACAGCAACACCGGCATGCACCTGGCCATCGGCATCCTGACCGCGCTGCGCGCGCGCGACATGACGGGCAAGGGGCAGAAGGTGGCCGTGTCGATGCAGGACAGCGTGCTCAACCTGTGCCGCGTGAAGATGCGCGACCAGCAGCGCCTGGACCGCGTCGGCTACCTGGAAGAGTATCCGCAGTACCCGCACGGCAAATTCTCGGATGTGGTGCCCCGCGGCGGCAACGCCGGCGGGGGTGGTCAGCCAGGCTGGGTGCTGAAATGCAAAGGATGGGAAACAGACCCGAACGCCTACATTTATTTCACCATCCAGGGCCACGCGTGGGCGCCGATCTGCAAGGCCATCGGCAAGGAAGAGTGGACCAACGATCCAGCCTACATGACGGCCGCAGCGCGCCAGGACAAGATCTTCGACATCTTCGCCACCATTGAAGTCTGGCTGGCCGACAAGACCAAGTTCGAGGCAGTCGACATCCTGCGCAAGTTCGACATCCCGTGCGCGCCGGTGCTGACGATGAAGGAACTGGCCAACGACCCGTCGCTGCGCGCCAGCGGCACCATCGTCGAAGTCGACCACAAGGAGCGCGGCAAATACCTGACTGTCGGCAGCCCGATCAAATTCTCCGACATGAAAGTGGAGATCAAAGGCTCGCCACTGCTGGGAGAACACACGGACGAAATCCTGGCCGGCATGGGGTACAGCGACCAGCAGATCGCCGCCCTGCACGAACAGCGCGTGGTCTGACTTTCAGGTCGTTGCACGTCCATGCGCGCCGCAGTCGACGGCGCGCTTTTTTCTTCAGGAGGCCCCATGTTCAATTTCGAAGCGATGGTGCAGGCATTTGGCGACGGGGTGATTGCCTGCGACGTGGCTGGCACGATCGTGTTCTGGAACGCCGCCGCGACCCGTATTTTCGGCTTCAGCGCAGAGGAAGCGACCGGCCAGTCACTCGACCTGATCATTCCCCAGCGCCAGCAGCAACGCCACTGGGACGGGTATCACCACACCCTCGCAACGGGACAGACGAAATACGGCAGCGACGTGCTGCGCGTGCCGGCCGTGCACAAGGAGGGCAGGCCGCTATCGATCGCGTTTACGGTCGCGCTGCTGCACGCGCCCGATGGCGCGATGGCCGGCATCGCCGCAGTGGTGCGCGACGATACCGTGCGCTGGGGCGAGGAACGCGCATTGAAGGCGCGGCTGCGGGAACTGGAAGCCGGGGCAGTGGGCCAGGTTGACGTTTAAAAAGAACCTGGTTGCTGCAGCATTAAATCCTTATTCAGAATGGCGGTGATGCCATACACTTGCTGCACTCAATCACGTCATCGAACCTCATAAAATTTCACGCATTACTCCCTGCGGTGTTTTCAGCTCCGTGGTGCGATCAATTGGTGCAACGTATGTCCGCGCAAGGATTTTTGCCAGCGCGCGTCAATCACTACGGCGTCGAGCAGAAGATGACGGCTGTTCGCAATAACGACCGCGCTGCGTTTCAGGACGAAACATTGGCGCGCGATATTGAAGCGGCATTCCATCGCGTCGCTCCGCTTGTTTTTCTGGAAGCATCGCCTGGCCGGGAATTCGTACGTATCGGCAGCGATTTCAAGATCTATAAATACGTCCCCGGGCAGTATTTCAAACCCCATCGCGACGGCGACGTTACCGTCGATGGCATCACCAGCCTGGTGACTGTGCTGGTTTATCTGAACGATGCAGACGGCGGTACCACGATCATCATGCCAGATGGCTATGGGCATAAAGATAGCTGGGTCAGCATCACGCCAAGGACTGGCGATGTGCTGTTGTTCAGCCATGAGTTATGGCACGAAGGGCGGCCGGTGGCGACGGGGGAAAAGTTCGTGCTGAGAACCGACTTGTGCTATCAGGCGCTGGCAGCATGACGCTGCCTCGCTGATGCGTGTAGCGTCGATCATATCAGCCGGTATCAGCGCAGGAAAATGTGGGTCTTCACGCCCGCCGCTTGCGCCAGCTGGACCATATGCACGTTTCCCCGGGCACATCGCTGCTTGCCATAGTCCAGATGGAAGGCGAGAACGGCATCGATCCCGGTGGCCAGCATTCGCTCGTTCAGTCCCTTCCAGCTGGCGTCCGGATAGGCGCGCCGGTCACCCCGCGTTTTCTTCATCGGTTCCACCGCAAAGCCCAGTTCCTGTGCAATGGAAAACGCCAGCGCGTCGATTCCCGGGTTGTCGCCGGTCACTACGGTGGTCTGCACTGGCAAGGCCGACATGGCGCGCCGGAGCGCCGCTTCGTCGGTCCATGTTGTGGCGCCAGTAATTAATACACGCATGCGGTCAATTCCTTTCTGTTGCTACCTGGCCGCCGCAGTGGCAAGCGCTGGTCCTGTGCAGGCACTGGCGCATGGCGTCTGTGCATTCGGCTCGAAATACACGCGCCGCCCCGGATAATCGAGCACGATATCGAAGCGGTGCAGCACGCCGTAACCCAGGTTGCCCGCCAGCCCGGGCGCCGACAGCAGGTCGCTGGTCTGTTTCGACAGCTGTAATTGCGGGCCTTGCAGCTGCGTCCCGCCAAATTCGAGCAGCTTCGCCTGCGTCAGCAGCGCCTGCCCGGTGCCGCCGACACCGCCGTAGTGGCTTACTTCACCAGTCCTGTACACGGTGTCGAGCCCCGTGGCGCGCGCAAAGGCCGGGTTCACGGTGACGCCGGCAAAGTCGCCGGTGTCGAGGTTGAACCAGCCGGCGTGTCCGTCGACGCGCGCTTCGATGCGTGGGACGTTCCCGTGGAATGCCAGCGGCCGGGGTTGCGCCGTGCCGCGGTAGGCGTAGGTGGCGGGGTCGTAAAACGTCAGCTTGCGGCCGGCCCAGTCGATGCGCAGCACGGCCTGGCGCAGCCATTGGTAGCCCAGCAGGCCGTCGACGTCGGGATGGCCGATGTCGACCACCGCGAACGTCTGGTCAAACTGGTTCAAGGCGCCCAGGCCAGTGCGCGCAATGGTCGCCAGGCTGCCGGTGGTGGTGGTGTTGGAGGTGCCTTTGACGAGCAGCTTGCCCTGGCCCTTCAGTCCCAGGCGGGCCGCCGTCTGCGGCGTGATGACGTTCAGCGCGGCCCCGCTGTCGACCATGAACCGGAACGGGCCGCGCCCGTTGAGCATGACGCTCACGCAGAGGTGCGACTGTTCAGCGCATGTGTCGAGGTTGACGGTGACGCCGCCCGGCCGGCCAGCCAGGCCCTCGATGGCGCGGTCGACCGGCTTGGTGAACGCCAGCGCCGGCACGTCTTCGTTCAGCGCAATGCGGGCCACGCGCGTGACCGGCTTGCCATCGGGAGACGTGGCGCGTTCCTCGAACGGGACCTGCACGGCGCCGGCTGCGCGAAAGTTCCCGTAGTCGATCATGTGACGTAAGCCCTCGCCGTAACCAATCCGCTCGATGCGGCGCGTGGCGCGGTTGATCCAGTACTCGACCGGATTGCCGCTTGGCGCCACGACGCGCACCACACCGTAGGTCACGCCCCCGGCCCGGCGCTCGCCGGCAAGGCTGAACGCACTGGCGCCGCAGCGCGCATACCAGTGGCCGAGGCACTTGATGAAAGCCAGGTCGGCGCGCGATGCGTCCACGTAGTTGCTGATGCCGTACTGGCTTTCCCAGTAGCGCTGGCCATCCCAGCCAAAGCGCAAGGGCAGGCCGGCGGCAGTGTCGACGCTTGCTGCGTAGCGGCCGGTTTCCACATCAATGACTTCCGTGCCCTTGTCCGCGCCGCCGTCATCGATCACGCTGGCATAGGTGCGGCGCATGCTGGCCACTTGGTCCCAGGCAGCGCCACCGGTGGCTTGCCTGGCCTGGGCGAGGAGGGCCCTGGCGGCATCGGTTGTATCGGCGCGCGCGGAGCAGGCGGTGAGGAGCAGCGACAGGAGCAGGAAAAAACAGGTGAAGCGCATCGGGAAAATCTGGGCCTTTCTGGGGCTTGGAAGGAGGCCGCAGCTCGTTTGGAAAGATCACGCGGCGCTGTACCTGCTGGCGTCAACAGAGGGGGCGATGATACCCGAATGGCGCCACACATGCCCGGGCGCTGGAGCGCCGGGCGCCATTCTGCACGCGGTGGTGGGGCCAGCGAAGATCACCATCAACATCCCTTGCGAGGTGATCGCGGGTGTGACGATGATGATGAAGACGGCAAAACAACGTTCGCATGCAAGGCTTGCCGGCAACCGGGCGCACCAAGGACGAGGCAGGTCGAATGGTATGATCAAAAGATTGCAACGGAGAACCGCCTGGGCTCCCAGAAAAGGAAAGTAATGAATTTGTCGCGCTCGCCTACACGCATCGCTGGCGTGTCCATGGCCATCATCGTCATCAACATCCTGCTGTTCATCTTCGAGCTGTCGCGCGGTGTCAGTTTGATGAGCCCGGACACGGGCGACATGATCGACTGGGGCGCCAACGTGGCGGCCCTGAGCCTGACCGGCGACGCCTGGCGCCTGTTTTCCAGCATGTTCCTGCACATCGGACTGATCCACATCCTGTTCAACATGTACATGCTGTTCGCCTTCGGCCCGGTGGTCGAGCGCATGTTTGGCAGCGCGCGCTTCACGCTGATTTACCTGTGGTCGGGCCTGTTCGGCAGCCTGGTCAGCGCCATGTACCACGGCGCCCAGATGCAGGTCGTGGTGGCGGCAGGCGCGTCGGGCGCGCTGATGGGGATTTCCGGCGCGTTTGTCGGCCACTGGATGGTGTCGAACGTGCGCGGCGTGTCGCAGGAAGCGCTCAGCATGCGTGGCCCATTGGCGCAGACGATCGGCCTGAACCTGGTGCTAGGCTTCATCAATCCCGGTGTGGACAACGCCTGCCACATGGGCGGTCTGATCAGCGGCGTCATCCTCGGCCCGGCATTTTCGCTGGGTGATTTCGAGCACAGCAGGGTGAAGCGCTTTGCTGCGAGTGCCGTGATTTCCGTCGCCAGCCTGGGTGCGATCTGGTTTGTGCTGCAGCGGCCGCCGTCGAATTGGCTGGTGCAGGTGGGCGAGCAGATTCGGGCGAGGGCGGTGTCGGCGGGGGAGGTCTGAGCAGGGTCAGGCATGCCTTGGCGTAGTGCGACATGAGTGACTTGATTGACATGTGAGACATCCCGGCTTACACTGAACCTATTCACCGGAGACGTCTCATGTCCGCAACCGCTCAAGAAAAACCGCATATTCGCCACGACCCCGGCACGGAACTTTTCGATCAACTCGGCGCGCTGCTTTCGCGCCCCAAAGTACTTTCAATGGGGACCGTCAGAACGGAAGTGAAAAGATCGGTGCGCCGGTTTCACGCGACGCGTTCCGAGGATGAAGTGGCTGCGCTGCGTTTGATCGTGCAGGAAGTCGTGGCCCAGATCGATCAGCTGGCGACACCGGATTCGTCTGTCGCGGTACGCGACGAATTCAACCCGGAGGAGCTGGCGCGCGCCGCAAGGGAAGACGCGCACGCGGATGCTGCGATGGTGATGCTCCACCGCCGTCCGCAGGCCATGTCGACGCCGCAGTCCATCCGCGCAGGAAGTGAAGAGCGGGCCGCTGTCGTCCAGAGGGCGTCCGCCACGCTTGAAAAACGTATTGAAAACGGTGAACTGATCGGCTCCGGCGTGCTGCAACGCGCGCTGAACGTACAGCGCCAAGCCCTCAGCGCCGCAATGAAGGCAGGCCGCCTGTTCGCATTTGTCGGCCCGTCTGGGGAGAATTACTACCCGGCGTTTTATGTGGACCCGAAGCTGGACCGCCGCGCCATTGAAAAAGTGTCGAAAGCGCTGGGTGAACTCCCCGCCGCATCCAAATACTATTTTTTCACCGAGCCATTCACCGCCCTTCAAGACACACCCCTTGGCGCCTTGCGCAAAGGCCGCGTCGCCGAAGTACTTGCCGCTGCTGCCAGCGTCGTGGGCCGGTAGGCATGCCGGGGACCCTGCCACTCAGGCTCCCACCTGTCGACATCGACCAACGCGTGCTGGACATCGTGCCGGTTTCACCCAAAGCATTGATTCGCGTCTCCCGCTACAACACCGGCGAACCATTTTTCGGCCGAACCGGCGCATGCAGGTTCGACGACGCGGCCAGGCAGTTTGGCACGTGCTACCTGGGTTTCGACTTGACCGTTGCGTTCGCAGAATCTGTCCTGCATAACAAGGAGCCGGATGCGAACGGGTTTGCCGTGCCTGGGACTGAGATCGATGCGTGCTTTGCCCTGAGTTTCTCAGGCAAGGACCTGAAGCTGGCCAAACTATACGGTGCCGCTTTGCTGCGGCTCGGTGGCAACGGCGAAATCAGTGGCACGGGTGATTACACAGTGCCCCAGGCCTGGGCCAGCGCGCTGGTGGCGCACCCTTCGAACATCGATGGGTTTATTTATATGTCACGGCGTGTGAATGATGCTTTTGCAGTGGTCTTGTTTGAACGGGATGCCATGCAGCCGACAGATATGCGCTTGGACCAGAATGTCGCGTTATTCGATCATGTTGATTATCGCGTGGCGAAGGCGGCGTTGGCTGTGACGTTGACCTAGATGTGGCAGCCGTGGAACCTGACGCCTAAACGATCAGGCGTTGGAAGGCGAGAATGTGAAATTGCAGCAACGACGACAACGAATTCTGGCAGTAGTTCAGAAATGCCCGATTTTGAGACCTGACCCCAAAATTCTTTGGCGTTGGAAGGCGAGAATGTGAAATTGCAGCAACGACGACAACGAATTCTGGCAGTAGTTCAGAAATGCCCGATTTTGAGACCTGACCCCAAAATTCTTGAGACCTGACCCCAAAATTCTTTGGCGTTGGAAGGCGAGAATGTGAAATTGCAGCAACGACGACAACGAATTCTGGCAGTAGTTCAGAAATGCCCGATTTTTAGACCTGACCCCAAAATTCTTTATACAGCTATAGGCTGTAAGTCATTGATTTTATTGGTCGGGACGGAGTGATTCGAACACTCGACCCCTTGCACCCCATGCAAGTACGCTACCAGGCTGCGCTACGCCCCGACTGGAGGAAAATTATACCAGAGCGCTTGCGCAATGTTGCTGCATTTACAGGGGATTTTTTGCGGGTTGTTTGTGCTGCCTCAGCACCGTCCGAAGCAAACGTCGGCACCAACCACCGTCACTGCAATGCCACCTGCAACGCCCGCGCATCTGCTGCCTGCGCAAACTGCATGTCGCCCTTCATCAGCGCCGCGAGTTCCTTGCGTGCGCCGTCCAGGTCGCCGGTCTGCTTCAAGCCCACCGCCAGGTGATACCGGATATCGCGTGCATCCGGCGCCTTGGCCAGCGCCTGGCGCAAGACCGCCACACCGCGCGCCGGGTCGGCACGCTCGCCGCTGTCGACCAGGATCCAGCCCAGCGTATCGAGAATGACGGGGTTTCCTGGCGCTAGTTTGACGGCGTCTTCCGCTGTCTTTTGCGCGCGCGGGTCGCCGGCTTGCTGGTAGGCCAGCGCAAGATTGTTCAATGCAGCGGGGTTCGATGGATCCTGTTTCAACGTCGCTTCGATTTCCAGTGCCGCCTGTTTTGGCTGGCCGTCGGTCATGAGCGTCTCGGCCTTGTAGCGGCGCACGCGGACGTCGTCCGGGCGCTTTGCCAGCCATGCATCGAGGCGCTTGCCGGCGTCGTCGCGGCGGCCGGCTGTGCGCTCTGCGTTGGCGGTCTTGATGAGCAGCTCGGACGACGTGGTGATGGCCAGCGCTTTTTGAAACAGGGGCAGCGCGAGCTGGGGCTTGTTCTGGCCCATCAGGATGTCGGCTTCCAGCTGGTAGCCGGCCGAGGCGTCGGGGTGCTTGCGCTGGATGCGGCCGGCTTCGATGAGGGCAAGGTCGTGCCAGCCTTTGCGGGCGTAGATTTCGGCCAGCGCCAGTTGGGCGGCGGGAAAGTCGGGCTGGAGGGCAATCGCGGTTTTGAGGGTGCCCTCGGCTGCGGCGGGGTTTTTCAGCAACAGCTGCAAGGCGGCGACCTGCATCTGCACCTGGGCGGAGCGGGGCAGGGCGGCGGCGAGGGTGCTGTAGGTGGCCAGGGCGCCCGGCATGTCGCCGCTTGCCAGCTGGCCCTTGCCCAGCAGGTCGAGCAGGTCCGGGTTGTCGGGGTGGGTCACTTGCAGCTGGCGGGCCAGTTGCAGGGCTTTGCCGGTGTCGCGCGCGAGCAGGTACTGGGCGATCAGGTTGACGGCGGGGCCGATCGCGGCCGGGTTGACGGCGCTGGCTTTTTCCAGCCAGGCAGTGGCGTCTGCCGTCTTGTTTTCGCTGTTGGACAAGGTTGCCAGCGCGGTCATGGCGTCGATGCCGGGCTTGTTCCGGTCGAGGAAAGCCATCAGTTCGGCGCGCGCCTGGGCCGGGCGCTTGGCGTCCAGTTCCAGCTGGGCCAGATTGGCGCAGGCGGGGAAGTAGGCCGGGTCAAGCGTCATGGCTTTTTTAAAGGCGGCGCGGGCCGGGACGACCTGGTTTTTGGCCATCAGCACGATGCCTTTCAGGTCTTGCACGGCAGCGTTGGCTGGCTGGGCTTTTTCTAGCTGGACCATGGCGTCCCATGCCTTGTCGATGTGCTGCATGCCAAGTTCGGTACGGACCAGGGCCATGCCGGCGTCCTGCGAGGTGGCGTCAAGCCGGGTGGCCTGCTCCAGGTCGGTGACGGCTTGCGCCTGTTCGCCCTTGCCCAGTTTGCTCATCGCCAGCGAGGTGCGCAGCGTGGCCGCCTGCGGGTCGATCGTGCTGGCTTGTTCGAAATAGGTGCTGGCTTTGGTGAAGTCGCGCGACTGCATGTAGGTTTCGCCGGCCAGGGCCAGCAATTGCACGTCCTGCTGTGCATTTTTCAGGGCGGGCGCCAGCACGGACAGGGCGTCGGGGCTGTGGCCGCTGCGCAGCAGGGTCGTGGCCAGCATTTTGCGGGCGCGCAGGTTGTCGGGGTTGGCTTCCAGGTAGTGGCGCAGGTAATTTTCGGCCTGGTGCAGGGTGCCCAGGTTCAGGTTGACGGCGCCGGCCAGCAGCAGGCTGGGCATGTGGTCAGGGGCAACCCGCAGCACTTTCATGATGTTGTCGCGGGCTGCTTCGTTTTTGCCTTGCGACAGGTCCAGCAGGGCTTGCGTATAGGTGACCAGTACGCTGCCTGGTGTGGTCTTCCGGGCGGCGTCGAGGTCGCCCTGGGCAGTGGCGAAGTGGCCCTGCGCGATTTCGAGGTACGCTTTTTCGACGTGTGCGGAGCGGTGCCATGGCTGGATGGCGATGACCTTGTTGTACGCTGCGCGCGCTTCCATGATCTTGCCTTGCGCACGGTTCAGGTCGCCCTGGAACAGCCAGCTTTCGATGTCGCGCGGGGCGGCAGCCAGCGCCCGGTCGCCGAAACGGCGCGCGGCGGCCAGGTCGCCTTTGACCGACGCAGCGCGGCCCAGGCCGACCAGGGCGGGGGCATAGCGCGGGTTGGTATCGAGCACGCGCTGGTACAGGGCGACGGCCCCGTCATGGTTCCCCAACGCCAGCACACCGTCACCGCGCAGCTTGACGACCTCGGCGTCGAGGCTGTCGCCGGCTGCATCGACTGCTTTCTGGAACTGGCCCTGCAGCAGCAGGGCGCGCATCAGGACCGGGCGGGTTTGTGCCAGCGGCATGCCGTGCGCCATGGCCAGCCGGACTTCTTTCTCGGCAGTGGGCGCGTCGCCCATCTCCAGGTAAACATTGGCCAGCTGGTAACGGGTGGCAGCGTCGTCATTCGATACGGCAATAGCGTTTTTCAGCGTTACCACGGCAGCAGGCAGGTCGCCGGTTTGCTGGCGCCGCGCGGCCTCTGCGCGCAGCTCCGTGCTGCCCTGCGGGGCACAGGCGCCCAGAAGGCTCAGCAAAAGCGCCGACGATGCCAGCATGGCAAGCCTGGAGGGTACAAGGTGATGACGTTTGGTATGCAAGGGAATCCAGCCTGTTATTTCCGTGTGACAATTTTGCGGCATTCCGGCGCGCTGCGGGAAACAGAATGGGCGCGTCTGTCCACAAGTGATGTGTGGTAACAACAAGGTAGCTGCAGGATTTAAAATTTCCAGCAAGATTGTTTATTGTAGGAATTCTATGTGATATAAAGACAAGAAACCACCTCCGGACCATTTCAATGAAAACAATATTCGCCGCTGTTTTACTGGCCGCCAGCAGCATGCTGACGATGCACAACGCCACTGCCGGGAGCATCAGCGACGCGTATATCGGCGGCGATGCGCATGGTTCCGGGGACGTGATTGGCGGCAGCGTGTATGACATTGCCGGCGCCACAATCACGCGCATCGGCAGTGTGCTGACGATTACGATTGCCACCAACTTTGCCGGCCACGCGGGCGCCGACGCGGCCGTGACGCCAGGCGGCATCGGTTACGGCGACCTGTTCCTGGCGAAGCTGTGGAATCCGTCCGGCAGCGCCGCCAACGGTTACCTGACCGACAATTCCACGACCGGCACCAAGTGGAGCTACGGCTTCGCACTGGATAACCGCTACAGCAATACGGGCGGCACGTTCAAGCTGATGAAACTGAACGGTGCGACAAACGACAGCAATATCTACGATTCAGAAGATGTCATGCGGTGCACCAACTGCGAGTACCGCAATGGCCAGGCAACTGCGGTGAAAACCGGTTCGTCGACCGTCAGCAATACCGGACTGCTTGGATCGTGGACAGTCACGGCAAACAAGTCGATTGCGTTTTCGATCGATGTGGCGTCGAGCGACCTGCTCAATTTTTCGTCGTTTGCAATGCATTGGGGCGAGACGTGCCAGAACGACGTGATTGAAGGCGTGGTGCGGATGGTGCCGATTCCGGGGACGTTGCCGCTGCTGGGGCTGGGGCTGGTGGTGATGGCGGGGATTGCGCGGCGCAGGCGGGTCGCCTGATGGTTGAAATGAAAAACGCGCCGGGTTGGCGCGTTTTTTTTGTTTCTCTGCCGCGCTGTTGTGACGCGAGCGCTGCGGTGCTGCTCGCGTGGTATGGGTCCCGGCCTGCGCCGGGATGACGGTTTTTAATTTAACTTAATAAATTTGCTTAACTTGAAAAGCTGTTTGGTCGGCTTGCTTTTAAAGACTCAAGCATTAACCGTTCAACCTAGGCGCCGACCCGTTCGTAATTCAGGAAACGCTTCAGCAGCACGTCCAGCGCCGCGATGGTCAGGGGTTTGGTGACGAATTCCTGCATGCCTGCCTCGAGGCAATCGTTGCGGTCGTCGGGCTGGCCGCCGACGCCGATGATCGGAATCATCGGCAAGCCTTTTTGCTGTTCATGCGCCCGCCAGGAGCGCGTGGCGTCGCAGCCGTCCATGAAGGGCATGGCGCGGTCCATCAGGACCATGTCGTAGCGGCGCAGGTGCAGGGCGTGCAGGGCGGTGACGCCGTCGATGGCGGTCTCGAAGCGGCAGCCGGCGCGGCTCAGTTGCAGGCCCAGGAGTTCGCGCATCAGTTCGACGTCATCGACGACGAGCACCAGCGGCGCCAGGGAATCAGGGGAGGTGTCGGTCATGATTGTGCGGCTTTCTCGTGGCGGGGTTCGTCTTCGTTGTCCTCTTCCCATTGCGACCGGATGTGCAGCAGGCGAGGCAAAATTTCATGGAATAATTCGACCAGTTTCGGTTCGAAATGGGTGCCGCTGCTGGCGTCGATATGGGCGCTGATGCGCTCCATCGACCAGGGGTCCTTGTACGAGCGGCGCATCGACAGGGCGTCGAATACGTCGGCCAGTGCGACGATGCGCGCCGACTCGGGGATGGCGGCGCCGGCCAGGCCGTCGGGGTAGCCGGTGCCATCCCATTTTTCGTGGTGGCGCAGCGAGACTTCGGCGGCCAGCAAAAATACCGGCGCCTGGCTCTTGCTGAGGATGGCGTGGCCGATGGCCGGGTGCGTGCGCATGACTTCCCATTCTGCTGGCGTCAGCGGGCCTTCCTTGCGCAGGATCATTTGCGGTACGCCCAGTTTGCCGGTGTCGTGCATCGGGGCGGCCAGCTCCAGCTGGCGGGCGTCGGCTTCGTCCCAGCCGTAGGCCAGCGCCAGTTCGCGCGCGTACGCGGCCATGCGCCAGATGTGCGCGCCGGTGTCGGTGTCGTTGTAATGGCCGGCGTGGCCCAGCATCAGGATGGCGTCGCGGTAGCTTGCTTCCAGTGCAGTGGCCTGCACGCGCGACAGGTGGGCGGCCACGCGCGCCCGCACCAGCGGCGGCGAGACCGGCTTGATCAGGTAGTCGCTGCAGCCGGCGTCGAACCCGGCGGCCTCGCGCCCCTGGTCGCGGTAGCCGGTCACGAAGATGACCTGCATCTCGTGCGTCGTGTCGAGTTCCTTGATGCGCCGGCACAGTTCGACGCCGTCGGTGTCCGGCAGGCCGATGTCGAGCAGGACCATCGCCGGGCGGTGCTTGACGACTGCAGCCTGGGTTTCGGCCCCGTTACGCGCGAACACCAGCCTGTACATGCTCTGCAGCGCGTCGCGCATGATGGCGAGGTTGCTCGGTTCATCGTCGACGATGAGGATGGTTGGTGCTTTCATTGCGTGCTTCGTTCCGTCATGGGAGTCAGATGGTTCAATTGCGTGGCGCCTCGAGTTGCACGCCGAGGCGCCGGGCCAGGGCCTGCGTGGCCTGCTCGGCGCCGCGGAAATCGAATTCCTCGATTTTCGACGCCAGGACCGCCACCTCTTCGGTGGGCAGTTCGCGGCCCAGTTCCTGCAGCACCGGCGCCGACGGGCCCGGGTTATCCAGGTGCAGCGCATCGAGCAGGCGCTGCAGCAGCGGACCGACGTAGTGCGACACGACATTGGCCGACGGCTGCACGACCGGGGCCGGCGCCTGCGGGTGGGGCAGCGGCGCCAGCTGGGAGATGTCGGCCAGCGCGGCGAGCAGCGCCTCTTCCAGTGTGGCGCAAATGTGGCAGTGGCTGGCGCCTTCGGCGCCATGCCCGGTCAGCTGGCGTTCGGCCTCCATGGCCAGGTGCGCCACATCCTGCAGCGCGACGTTGGCGGCGGCGCCTGCCAGCTTGTGCGCCACGCTGGCCGCGCCTTTCAGGTCGCCGGCCACGACGCGCGTCCTGATGTCGCTGCCGCAGGAGGCGAAGCTGGCGGCAAACTTGCGCAGGTACAGCTGATACGTGTCGACATCGCCCCAGATCTCGACGCCGCGCGCGAGGTCGATCACCGTCAGGCGCGGCGCCGGGCTGGCCACTGGCTGGGCGTCCTTGCCGGCGTCCTTGGCGGCCTCGTCACCGGAGCGGCCAGTCAGCTGGCGAATCAGGTCGACGGTGAGCGGTACGTCGAACGGCTTGGTGACGAAATGGGTCATGCCGGCTGCCCGCGCCGCTTCGTGGTGCGATTTGAAGGCGCCGGCCGTGAGCGCCACGATCGGCAGGTCGGCAAAGCGCGGCATCGCGCGCAGCTGGCGCGTCGCTTCGATGCCGTCCATCACCGGCATCTGCACGTCCATCAGGACCAGGTCGACCGTGTCGGGGTGGGCCAGCAGCCAGGCGATGGCGCGCTGGCCGTCTTCGGCCAGGGCCACGCTGGCGCCTTTCTCTTGCAGGATGCGCTGGGCCACGTCGCGGTTGATGTCGCTGTCGTCGACCACCAGGATGCGCAGGCCGGCCAGCTCCGCGCCTGCCGCCACGTGCACCGGCAGGCTGATGCCGGCATTGGCGCGGTTGCGCCGCGCGGCGATGGCGGCGTTGTTCAGCGTCGAGGTGGTGGCTGGCTTGGTCAGCAGGGCATCGATGACGCCGTCGACTTTTTCGCGTTTCAGGGCAGCGGCGGCGGAAGTCGACGCCATGACGATGACGGGGCATTTGTCGGCCGGCGCGATCTGGCGGATGGCGCGCGCCACGGCGAGGCAGTCGCTGCCGTTGCGTTCCCAGTCGAGGATGACGACGGCGGGCAGGGCGTCTTCCGGCGTGCAGTGCGGCGCTGGCGCGGCCTTGCCGGCGCCGGCCCGGCGTGTCAGCTCCATCAGGGCGGCCTGGGGAGATTCAACCGGGCACATTTGCCAGCCCAGCGCCTGTCCGGTGGCGTCCAGGTTGGCCAGCGCGCCGCTGTGGTTGCAGGCGACGATTGCATCGAGCTGCACCATTTCGGCGTTTGAAAAATCGTTGTCGGCAATGCCTTGCAGCGGCAGGGTGAACCAGAACGTGCTGCCGGCGCCCACCTTGCTGGTCAGGCCGATCTGGCCGCCCATCAGCTCCACCATTTTCTTGCAGATGGTCAGGCCCAGGCCCGAGCCGCCGAAGCGGCGCGTGGTGGAACTGTCGGCCTGTGTAAACGGCGTGAAGATGGCGTCCTGCAGCGCCTGGGCAATGCCGATGCCCGTGTCGGTCACGGAAAAGCGCAGCATGCGGGCGCCGTCGACCGCGCGCTCCGGCTGCACCGCCAGTTCCACGTGTCCCTGCATGGTGAACTTGATGGCGTTGCTGGTGAGGTTGACCAGCAATTGCTCCAGGCGCAACGCGTCGCCCTTGATGCTCGACAGCCCGGCCGGCAGCGGGCGCACCAGCAATTGCACCGGTTTGTCGCCCACTGCCACGCCCATGGTGGCGGCCACGCTGTCGATCACGTCCTGCAGGCGCAGCCAGGTGTGTTCCACCACCATCGCGCCGGCTTCGATTTTCGACACGTCCAGCACGTCGTTGATGATGCCCAGCAGCGAGCGGCCGGACGTACGGATCTTGACCAGCATGGCGCCGGCATCATGGCCGAGGTTGGATTGCTCGAGCAGGTAGGCCAGTCCCAGGATGGCGTTGAGCGGGGTACGGATTTCGTGGCTCATGTTGGCCAGGAATTCAGCCTTGCTTTGGTTGGCGGCCTGGGCAGCGTCGCGCGCTTCCAGCAAGAACGCTTCGGCGCGTTTCTGGGCCGAGATGTCCTGCGCAAAAATCAGCGTCACCGGCCCGTCGCGCAGGACCACGCGCGTGGTGGCCTTGAACATCGGGATCAGGCCGCCCGAGTTGCCGATGCCGAGCGCTTCGAAGCGCAGTTCGGTGGGCGAATCGGCATTGATCAGGCTGGCCTGCATCTTGAGGCCGTTCAGCGATTCGGCGGCAATCAAAGTGCTCCATGGCAAGCCGGCCAGTTCATCGCTGTCGGTATAGCCGTGCAGGACGTTGTAACGGCGGTTGGTGTAGACAAAGCGGCCCTGGCGCAGGATTGCGATGGCCACGGGTGCTTCTTCGATCAGGGTGCGAAAGCGCGCCTCGGACAGGCGCAGTGCATCGGCTTGCGCCTGCTCTTCTTCGTGCACGGCGTTTTCACGCAGCCAGCGGCGGCGGCGCAATTGCATCACGGAAAGCAAAGCGCTGCACATCACGGCCAGCGCCGCGAAAAAAAGGGCAAAGATTTTCCCCTGGCGCATCAAGGGCGCAATCACCGCGTCCGGGTCGCGGCTGATACCGATCACCAGCCGGTTGTCGCTGCGCGTCGACAGGGGCGCGATGGTGCGTTCCACGCTGATGGGCGTGAGGGGCCGGAACAGGAACGATGCGGCAAAGCGGGACTGGTACGCAGCCGGGTCGTAGCCGGGCGTCGACACCTTGATGAACGTGCCGCCGTCGTCATGTCCGAGCCAGGCCTTGACGTCGGGCGCATACAGCATGCTGCGCATGCGGGCGCTGTAATAGAGCGGGTCGAGCACGCCCGTGACGGCGCCGCCGAACTTGCCGTCGGGGCCGGGGATCATGCGCGTGGCGCTGATGACCAGGTCGTTGCGAAACGAGGTGTAAGGCGGCGACACATACAGCAGATCGGGGTCGGGACGCCTGGTCGGTTCGGTGAAGAAATAGCGGTTGGTAAAATCGCGCCCGCGCAGCATGGCGGGAAAACCGACTGTAAGCTTGCCCTCGCGATCGATCACGGTGGCGCCGCGCATGCCCACCATGGCGTCGGTAATGGCGTGCAAATGGCGGCTGATTTCGGCCTGTGTGTCCTTGGCGAACGGGGCGGGATGATCCTGCACCACGCGCGCCAGCGCACGATCCATCGCGTTTAGGTTCAGTTCCAGGTCGGTGTGCACGACGTCGACCAGTGTCTCCAGGCGCAGGCGCTCGGTGTCGAGCGCGCGCTGGGTTTCCACATTGTGGGAATACACGCCGGCACTGCCGACGGCGGCAAAGATGATGACCAAAACCAGCCATTCAAGCTGCTGGCGTGTCGCCAAATTTTTGGTTGGAAATAATGCCATCTGGTTACTTTAGACGCGTTGCCTGGCAGTGTCGACCGAATCGTGCATAGTACAAACGCCGGTATCTTCTGGGCATTGCTTGTTAGTTTCGGGGCGCACCATGTGCGCCAGGCCAGTTCCGCCTGTCCAATCGGATATTGTTGATGATTTCCTGGCGAGATTGACGCGGCTGGACGACACTGTTTCCTATTTATTAAATTCAGAAAACTCAGTAATTGTATGCGGAAACGGTGCACGGTGTGTTATCTTCGGGCATCTTTTCCGCAGACACATGTCAATCAACACTCGTTCCAGCCGTATCGCCACTGCCCTGGCCCTGTTCCTGCTGTTTGCCATGCTGGCAACATTGGGCGCGGCCATCTGGTTCGCGCGCGACCAGGCCACAGAAGAATGGCGCAGCCAGCTCGACAATCTGTCGCTGGTGCTGGCCGAGCAGGGGGCGCAGGAAGTCAAGTCGGCGTTCCTCGTCCTCGACAGCATCGCGGAATCCGTCGCCGCAAACGACGTGCATGACGCAGCCACCTTGCGTGGCAAAATGGCGACACTTCGCCATTTCGACAGCATGCGCGACAAGATTAGTGGCTTGCCGCAAGTCGATGTGGCCACCATCGTGGCAGCCAATGGCGATGTCATCAACTTTACACGGTCATTTCCCGCGCCCCAGATCAACCTGGCCGACCGCGACTATTTCCAGGCCCACATGCGCAATCCGGGCCTGGGCGTCTATATTTCCGCGCCTGTGCGCAACAAGGGCAATAACCAGTGGACGTTTTACCTCAGCCGCAAGCTGACTGGTCCCAACGGCGAGTTCCTGGGGCTGGCGCTGGTGGGTTTTTCAAGCACGTTCCTGTCCCAGTTCTACCAGAAGATCAATCTGGGCGCGGACGCCACGGTCACCCTGTACCGCCGCGACTTCACGGTGCTGGCGCGCTGGCCGCACGAAGACAGCCTGATGGGGAAAATCAACCGGTCGGGCACGACGTACCAGATCATCGACGTGCTGAAACAGTCGCACGGCGTGATCCAGGTGGCCACGCCGCGGCTTTCGCAAAGCGGAGCCGAGGTGCTGCGGATGGGTGCGGCGCGGCTGGTCCGCGGTTATCCCCTGATTGTGAACGTGACGGTGACCGACGCGCGCTTCCTGGCGCAGTGGCGGCGCTTTACCATGGCGCTGTCGCTGGTGGGCGGCCTCTCGGCCGTGGCGATCATGCTGATCTTCGCGGTGCTGATCCGGCTCCTGAAAAGCCGCGAACACGACATGGAAGAGACGCGCCAGCTGAAATCGGTGGCGGAAGCGGCCAGCCTGGCCAAATCCGATTTCCTGGCCATGATGAGCCATGAAATCCGCACGCCGCTGACAGCGATTATCGGCTTTGCGGAAATCCTGGAAAAAACGCAGCCCGGCCAGCCTGGTGGCGACACCGGCGCCATCATCCTGCGCAACGGCCAGCACCTGCTGACGATCATCAACGACATCCTCGACATTTCAAAAATCGAAGCTGGCCGCCTGGCGCTTGAACAACTGACGTTTTCTCCCCATGAACTGGCCGAAGGCGTGCATGCGATGATGGCCAGCCAGGCCGCGGCCCGGGGCTTGCGGTTCGATCTGACGGTGAACTATCCCATGCCGGCGCAGGTCGTGGCCGACCCTACCCGCTGGAAGCAGATCCTGTTCAACCTGGCCGGCAACGCCATCAAGTTTACCGAGCTGGGCAGCGTCAACATGACGGTGCGCTACGACGTTGCCACCAGCAGGCTGGTCAGCATTTTCACCGACACCGGAATCGGCATCGCGCCCGAGCACCAGGCCAGTTTGTTCCGGCCGTTTTCGCAGGCCGACAGCAGCGTGGCGCGCAAGTACGGCGGGACCGGCCTTGGCCTGTACCTCGTCAGCCAGCTGGCGGGGAGGATGGGCGGCGCGGTCAAGGTCGACAGCAGCCTCGGGCGCGGATCGGTGTTCGAGGTGGCCATCGCCGCGCCATTGGCTCCGGTGACGCATGCGCAGGCATGGCTGGACCAGGCCCCGCTGGCGCCACCGCGCGCCCTGCAGCCGGCAGCGCGCGATCCATTCCAGCAGCGCCTGCTTGGTCACGTGCTGCTGGCCGAAGACGGGCGCGACAACCAGACGCTGGTCTGCGCCTTTTTGCATGGCATGGGCATGACCTGGGAAGTGGTCGACGACGGCGCCCAGGCGGTGCAGGCTGCGCTGGCCGGCAACTTCGACCTGATCCTGATGGATATCCAGATGCCGGTCATGGACGGCGTGCGCGCGACCGAGGTGCTGCGCGGCGCCGGCTACGCGCGGCCGATCGTGGCGCTGACGGCCAATGTGATGCCGGAAGACGTGCAGCGCTACGCACGCGCCGGGTGCGACGCCACCGTCGCGAAACCGATCAATATGGCCGAGCTGGTGGAAACTCTGGCGCGGCTGCTGGGCAACAGCGGCGCGCTGGACGCTTTCACCTCGTTTGAAGAGCTCGACGGCTACGAGGAAATACGGGCATCGTACCGGGACACCCTCTCCGGGCGCATCACGGACCTGGCCGGGTACATCGCGCAGGAGCGCTGGGGCGAGGTGGCCACGCTGGCCCACATGTTGAAGGGATCGGCAGAATCGTTTGGCTTTCCCGGCGTCACGCGCAATACCGCGCTCGTGGAAGCAGCAGCGTTGCACAGCGACCGGCAGGGAGCGCAGCGCGCGCTGGCGCAACTGGTTGAACTGGATGAATTGGCAGGCATGGAAATAGCGGGAGCAACAACATGACACGAATGAACAAGGTCTCGGTGCTGATTGCCGACGACGAACCATTGATGCGCCAGCTGCTGGCATCGATTCTGCGCAGCATGGGTTATGGGCACATCGCCCAGGCTGCGGACGGCGCCCAGGCCTTGAAAGCCATCAGCGAAGACGACATCGATATTGCGTTCCTGGACATCGACATGCCGGGATTCACCGGCCTGGAAGTGCTGAACATGGCCAAAAGCAAGCGGCCGGATTGTTTCATGGTGATTGTCAGCGCGCACAGCGGCCTGGACAACGTGCTTGCCGCGCTCAATTCCGGCGCCCGCGGGTTTATCGTGAAGCCGTACAACGCGCAAAAAATCCATGACGTGCTGCTCAAGTTCGTGAAATAAGCAGCGATGGCGCCGGACGACCGGGCCGCTTCCCGGCGCCGCCGGCTTCACTGCCCGCCATCGAGCCGCACGATCGCCAGCGCCGCATCGACAATGTCGCGCGCCTGGTACGAGGCCGGGCCGCCAGCACGGTCAGTACCGGCAGCACCGCCAGCACTGCCAGCACCGCCAAATTGCGGCTGCTGCGCCGGCCATGCGCCGTCCTCGCCGCCGCCGCCCACCTGCAAGGTCCGGCAACCCGCCAGCTGGCCGGCCGTGATGAAACGCGCTTCGCGCGCCAGCATCCATGAAGCAGGCAAGGCCAGGTTGTTGTCGTGCGCCGCGCGCAGCAGCAGGGCCGGTGCGGGTGGGCACGCGTCGCACGGCGCGTGGGTGGCGCCGCAGCAGTAACAGCCGGCCAGCGCCACGCGCTCGCGCGCCAGCAAGTCGGCGATGCGCGCCGGCAAAACATGGCTGGCCTGGCGCCGGTCGAGGGCGCACGGCCCCAGTACGACGATGCGGTAGTCGAGCCGCTCGAGCAGCCGCAGCGCGGCGCCGACACCGCCGCGCAGGCCCGGCAGGCTGCCGGCCGGGGACGCGGACCGGGGCGGGGTGTCCAGCAGGATGCCGGCCAGGTCGATGAACAGCGCCGCCCGCAACAGGCAGGCGGAACGCGCCGGCCCGGTAGCGTGCAGGCCGGCAGGGGCGCGGGGACCATCGCAGACAGCAGCGCGGGCGGGCGTCATCGGCATGTCCTCACGCAAACCGCACGCGGTAGCGCAGCGCCCCGGTCAGGCGCCAGAACACGGCCAGGGGCGGGATCAGTACCGAGGTGACGATGATCTCGGCCACGTGCCGGGCGCTGTGCGACGTGCCCTGCAAACGGCGCTGGCACAGCAGGACGGTCATCAGCAGCCAGGCAGCAACACCGGCTGCGGCAAGGACGGGGCTGCGAAAGACGGTGGCGAAGAGGGCCAGCAGCAGCACCGCAACGATGGCGTAGTAGTCCCATGGTGGACGGTCCTGGATTTTTTCCCGGTACAGCTGCGGATGTTTCTTGTACAGCAAAGCCTGGCCAACGCAGTTGCGCAGCTCGCTGACACTGGCGCCCCAGGGCGGCGGACGCAGTGGCTCGATGACCTGCACCTGCGCAGCATGGACGATCCGGGCGTGCCTTGCAAGCAGGCGGAAGTACAGGTCGGCCTCGCTGCAGTGGGCGTCGGCAAAGCGCTCGTCAAAGCCGCCCTCGGCTTCGAGCAGTTCGCGCCGGCTGAAGAAGTTGGCACAGGCGAACTCTGCATCCCGCCTGCGCAGCGCCTGGCGCTGGTATTCCGTGGGCGTGGCAGCCAGGGGCATGGAGATTTTGCCGCACAGGGCGTCGATGCCCGCCGAAAATTGCGCCAGCGCCTGTTCGAGCCAGTCTGGCGCAGGGATGGCAGCGTCGTCGGTAAAGGCAATGATGGGCGCCCGTGCAACACGCCAGCCGCGGTTGCGTGCTGCTGCGGCGCCGTGCTGGCCAGCACTGGCCAGGTAGACCAGGCGCGGCCCGCGCTCGATCTTGCGCGCGCGCCAGCCGGAGACCAGGTGCAGGGTATTGTGGTCGGGTTCGTCGTCGACAACGATGATTTCGTAGCGTGCAGGCGCGAGCGTCTGGCGCGTCAGCGCATCCAGGCAACTGTCGAGCTGGTCCAGCCGGCCCCAGGTAGGGACAACAACGGACATTGCGATGAGGGCAGGGTCGATTGTGGCTGCTGTGGGCATGGGGCCTCCATGGCTGGTCACGTGGAAACATGGAAACGAAGCAGCAAGACAGCAGAAAACATCCTGCCATCCCGGCTTCACGTCTGGTTCGACGCCACCCTGCAGCGCCAGTTCCAGGCCGCCTTCACTGACTCAATCTGTATCAAGCTTTGCGGTGTTCACATGAAAAAGGCCGGCAAGTGCCGGCCCGTTGTGGTGGAATGCGACGACCTCAGTCTGCCGTCATGTCGCTGCGCCGGCCCACGTTGCTCTGCAGGGCCTGCTTGCTGCCGTCGTCGACAGGCGTCGGTTTGTTGGCGGTATTCGACAGGCCGGTATCGTCGTCCATTTTCTGGTCGGCAGCCAGGTCGTTGGCGCCCCCCGGACTTTGCGGATAGGCGCCGGTCATGTCGTTGGACTGGTGCGGGCCATCCTCGTCGACATGCGAACGGTGGTCGGACGAACCTGCAGGTGGGCGATCCGGCGTACTGTGTTCGTTGTCGCCGGGTTTGGTGTTGCCCAGCGAACCGGGCATGTCCTTGCGGTTGCTCATGTTGTCGAGCTGATTGTTGTTATCGACGAGTTCTTGCTTGTTCATGACAGTCTCCGGTAAATAGTGTTCCAGGCGCAGCCAGGAAGATCATGGCGTACGCGAGAGGCTATCTTGCCTTGCGTTGCATTCCGCGGGGATAGGAAGCGGGATTGAAACGATGTAGGAGAGAACCTCTCGCCGGGGGCAGGTTAACCCATCGTTTCGCATACGCATTTTCTATCACGCGTTGTCCTACAAAGTCATCTGAAGCGCTCCTATACCCGCGCTGGATTCGGCTGCCTACTATGAACCGATCGTTCAGCGACGTCGGCGGCGATCCATGCTGTCGCAGATGCGGCAGTTCCCAGCGCCATGCCCACACATGGCAACAGTCTGCCGCAGATTGCGGCGATTTCTGCAGTGGTCTTGCAACTTCGTTGCAGGCTTCCTGCAAGTAAAGGAGAGCATCATGGCTTCAAGTAACCAAGGCAACAAGCAAAGTTCCGGTACTAAAAACCGCGGCTTTGCGTCGATGGATCCCCAGCGCCAGCGTGAAATCGCCAGCGAAGGGGGGAAAGCTGCGCATCAAAAAGGAACTGCTCATGAATTCACTTCCGAAGAGGCGCGCCGTGCCGGCAGCATGAGCCACGGCAATCGCCAGTCGGCTGAAGCGCGGTCGTCCACCAAGTCGAGCACCTCGGCCTCGTCTGGCAGCAAGCAGGGTGGCAGCCGGTCGGGTTCGTCTGGCGGCGGTTCGAAATCCGGTTGAACATTCCAGGAAACCACCATCGAACGGGGAGCTTGCTCCCCGTTTTTTTCGTGTCATCGACGAACCGATGCGGTAAAATCGCCCCGCCTTTTTAAACTTACCGCAAGGAATCGCCGTGAAACAAGTGGTCATCCGTCAAGTCAAAAGCCTTTCCATGTCATGCGACAAGATCGGCAACCTCCTGCTCGCGAAGTTTTCTTCGCAGGGCGCCTCCGACACGATGATCAAGATTCCAGCCAGCATCGTTTTCTGGCTGTTGAAGCACTTGCCGGTCAACCAGGATCCGAACCTGGCAGCGCCGCCGCACGGTCCGCAAATCACGCAGTTCGACTGGGACAGCCGCGCCACGCCGCTGGCGCACCGCGTCGATGCCAAGGAATTTCGCGACGCCGTCCGCCTGACCTTCATCCTCAACGCCAAGCAGGACCTGACGGTCGTGCTGAACCGGTCGAACGTGGAATTGCTGCGCCAGGTGATGGTGCATTACGCAAACGACCTGATCGACCTGGACGCCTGACGCGCCAAACCGCTGCCGGCTGATCCTCGGCGCAGTGCAAATCCGGTATCATCGCGTTCTCAATCAACTGCGTTCGTGAACCGCCACAAGGATAGCCATGCCCATCAAAATCAGCCAGCAGTTCGACTCCGGCAGCATCGACGTCGTGCAAGCCGCCGACCCGCGCCAGATCGATTTGAACCTGCGCAGCGACTCGCACGCCGACATCCGCCAGTGGTTCCACTTCCGCCTGCAGGGCGCACGCGGCCAGGCCTGCACCATGCGCTTCCTGAACGCCGGCCAGGCCACGTATGCCAAGGGCTACGAGGGTTACCAGGTCGCGGCCAGCTATGACACTGAAAACTGGTTCCGCGTCCCCACCACGTTTGACGGCCAGGTCATGACGGTGACCCACACGCCGGAACTCGACAGCGTCTACTACGCCTATTTCGAGCCGTACTCGTGGGAGCGCCACCTGCGCCTGCTGGGCGAAGTGGCGGAGAATCCACTGGCCCGCGTCCACGACATCGGCAGCACGGTGGAGGGGCGCGACATGAACCTGGTCGTCATCGGCGACCCGAAGGCGGACAAAAAAATCTGGGTCATCGCGCGCCAGCACCCGGGTGAAACGATGGCCGAGTGGTTTGTCGAAGGCCTGATGGACGCGTTGCTGGACGACGCCAATCCGGTCGCGCGCAAGCTGTTGAAGAAAGCCGTGTTCTACATCGTGCCGAACATGAACCCCGACGGCGCCGTGCGCGGCAACCTGCGCACCAACGCTGCCGGCGCCAACCTGAACCGCGAGTGGATGACGCCATCGCCTGAACGCAGCCCGGAAGTGCTGTGCGTCAAGAACAAGATCCATGAAGTCGGCTGCGACATGTTCTTCGACATCCACGGCGATGAGGCGCTGCCGTACAACTTCGTGGCCGGCAACGAGATGCTGGCTGATTTCACGCCCGAGCGCGCCGCCCACCAGGCCGCGTTCATCGACCAGTACATCGCGGCCAGCCCGGACTTCCAGAAAGTCTACGGCTACGCTGCCAGCAAGTACCGCGAAGACATGCTGACGCTGGCCTCGAAATACATGGGCCACACGTTCAAATGCCTGGCGCTGACGCTGGAAATGCCGTTCAAGGACAACGCCGACCTCCCCGACCCGTACGTTGGCTGGAACGGCGCGCGCAGCGTGGCGCTGGGCGCGGCCATCCTGCAGCCGATCCTGCACTCGCTCGACTAGGCGCACGATGGGCGTCGAAATCGAACGGAAGTTCCTCGTCACCGGCGACGCCTGGCGCGCGCTGGGCGAGCCGGTCCTGCTGCGCCAGGGTTACCTCAGTACCGACCCGGCGCGCACCGTGCGCGTGCGCATCGAAGGCGGGCAGGGCGTGCTGACCATCAAGGGCAAGAACAGTGGCGCCACGCGTGGCGAGTGGGAGTATCCGATCCCCGTCGATGACGCGGCCGAACTGCTCGACACCCTGTGCCCGGCGCCGCTGGTGGAAAAACACCGCACGCGTTTCACGGTTGGCAACCACGTCTGGGAAGTCGATGAATTCCTGGGCGCCAACGCCGGGCTGCTGGTAGCGGAAATTGAACTGGCTGCCGAAGACGAGATTTTTTTGCTGCCGGACTGGGTGGGCGCGGAAGTCACGGGAGAGCAGCGGTATTACAACTCCAGCCTCATCAAGCAGCCCTTCACGACATGGGCAAGCGCATGAGGCGCTGCCTGCTGGCGTTGCTCTGCGTTGCCGGCGCCGCCTCGGCGCAGGCGCCATACTTTCCACCGGCCGGCAACTGGGCGCACAAGGATGCGGCGGCGCTGGGGCTCGACCCCGCCAAACTGGCAGCCGCCGTCGCCTGGGCACAGGCGCATGAGACCGAACGGGCGCTGGATTTTTCCGACCAGGAAAAGACCTTCGGCAGCCGGCTTGGCTCGATGCCGACCCGGCGCGCGCATACCAACGGCCTGGTGATCTATAAAGGCTTTGTGGTGGCCGAGTTTGGCGACACCACCGCTGTCGACCCCACCTATTCGGTGGCCAAGAGCGTGCTGTCCACGGTCGCCGGCGTGGCCGTGCGCGCGCAGCGCATCGGCAGCGTGCAGGACCCGGTGGCGAACACCGTGGGCGATGGCGGTTACGCCGCAGCGCCCAATGCCGGCATCACCTGGCAGCACCATTTGCAGCAGGAATCCGAATGGCAGGGCAGCCTGTGGGGAAAGAACGCCAATTTCATCGGCGCCGCGGACTTCGGCGCGGGCGAGCGCAAGCCCCGGGCCGCGCAAGCGCCCGGCACGCTCTACGAATACAACGACGTGCGCATCAATCGCTTCGCGCTCTCCTTGCTGCGCGTGTTTGGCCGCGCGGTGCCGGACGTGTTCCAGGATGAGGTGATGGGGCCGATCGGCGCCTCCACATCGTGGAAATGGGTGCCGTACACAAACAGCTATGCCGACGTAAACGGCAGGCAGGTCGCGTCGGTCAGCGGCGGCACGCGCTGGGGCGGTGGCCTGTGGATCGATTCCTGGGACATGGCGCGCTTCGGCTACCTGTGGCTGCGCCAGGGTGCGTGGGATGGCCGCCAGATCGTGCCGTCCGCCTATGTCTCGGCAGCGCTGGCGCCAAGCGCGCACGGACCCGATTACGGTTATCTGTGGTGGTTGAACACCAAAGGCAAGAATTTGCCGGGAATGCCGGCTACTGCGTACGCGGCGCTGGGGGCGGGCAGCAACAGCATCGTCGTGTCACCGGAACACGACCTCGTGGTCGTATGGCGGTGGCATGCGGGCAATCCGGCTGAGTTTGCGAAACGGGTGGTGGGGGCGATCAGGTAGCGCCACCGATAGGTAGCGCCACCGATATGTTTGCATGCATGTCGCACTACGCCAACCACCGTCACCCCGATGGAAATCGGGGCCCATGCTGAGTTGAAAGCAAGGTGCTGCCAGCTCAGCATGGGTTCCGGCTTGCGCCGGAATGACGGTTTTTCAGTCAGTAATGGAACCAGGCGAATCGGCTGCGAAACTCAGTGGAAGTGCTCGGTCCCTTCAGGCGTATCTTCCGGCATCTCCGCATGCACCAGTTCGCCGCTTGGATCGGCAAACAGCGGCGCGCCGCAATCGTCGCAGTATTCGGCAACATACCGCTCGCCGATTTTCTTGACGTGGTTGACGCCCACTTCCTTCAGGTGCCCAATGATTTCATCGACTGGCGTGACGAGCACCGGCTCGCTGCCCGGCGCGCCCGGTTCCAGGCCGTTCATTGGCGTGCCGTCTTCATCTTCCTGGCCGTACAGCGGCCAGACGATGCCGTAGACCACGTCGGCGGTCTGGCGCAGCGTGAAACTGACGCGGTATTCGTCGACCTGGCCGTCGGCCACTTCTTCGCCGAAGGCGGCAATCACGGCGCGCAGGTCGCCGGGTTCCACGGACAGCACGTTGGTCAGGTAGTGCACGGCCGCGCGGATCGACACCGGACGCACCAGCTTGTCGGCTTCGCGGCAGGCAACGTAATACGCCTCAGGCAACAGCACGTCGATGCCGCAACCGGGCATCAGGCGCGCCAGCGTGGGCGTGGCCTGCGTGCGCCACTGTTCCAGCGCGTTGTTGCGCTCGGCCGTGAAGTTGACGAGGTGGGCCGGCTCTTGCCAGCGAAACATTGGCGAACCTTGTGGCGCGACGATCACGGCCAGCAGGTAGCGCGTATCGGCCAGGAACGGCGCTGTATCAGGCGCGCGGGCAGGGGCCTTGATGGCGGTGCCCTTGTGCGCCGACTGTGCCAGCTTGTGCGTCATCGCATAGGCTTCAGCGTGGGTACGCGGCAACTGGTCAATGGCGTACAGTGTGGGCGCAATGGCCAGGCGCGTGCCGTCGGCCAGCAGGTGGGCCGAGAAGTGCGCGGACAGCGTCGAGAGGACGTCGCCTGGAATGGGACCGGAGGCAATGGAAAAACGGGTCCAGGCCAGGATGGGAGCGGCGACCAGCAACGCTTGCCACGTTACTTCGACGCCATCCTGCACCTCGACCATGGTCGACGATTCACTGATGGCTTCGACGCCATCCATCAGTACGTCGTAGGCAGCCAGGTCATCCTTGAACAGCATGTTCAGGGACGCATCGATGCTGTCCTGGTGGCCGGTTTTGAGCAGTTTTTGCAGGTTGGTGTCGAGGTGGCGCTCGAGGACGCGCTCTTCCACGCGGCTGGCAACCTGGACGATGGCTTGGGAGATGCTGGAAAGGCGCAGGCTTTCAGCCGAGAGTTTGGTGGAATCTTTGGATGGACGACGCATATCGCTTTGAAGTCTCTTTGTAAAGTTTGCGGATCGGTGTCCTGGGCGTGCTGTTCAAGCGGTTTTCATATTGTAGTTGATTCACGTCGCGGCGAGTCCAATGGTGTATTCCGCTTCCTTAAAGCTGTCCGCGTGGCATCATTCGACAAACCCGTTATATACTTCCGGATATATCGCTTCCTGGAGTGTCCATGCACCGTCCCGCCTTGTTGTTGCTTGCCGCCGCGTTCTGCGCGCCTTCCTTTGGCGCCGAGGTGCAGGTGGCGGTCGCATCGAACTTCACGGCGCCAATGAAGGTGCTGGCTGCCCGGTTCGAGAAGGACACCGGCCACAAGGTGCTGGCCTCGTACGGCGCTACCGGCAAATTCTATGCGCAGATCCGCAACGGGGCGCCGTTCGACATCCTGCTGGCGGCCGACGACGACATCCCGGCCAAACTCGACCAGGAAAACGCCACGGCGCCGCATTCACGCTTTACGTACGCCATCGGCAAGCTGGTGCTCTGGAGCGCCAAAGCAGGCGTGGTCGACGCCAGCGGCGATATCCTGAAAACGGGCAAGTTCGACCACATCGCCGTGGCCAATGCCAGGCTCGCGCCGTACGGGCTGGCTGCGCAGGAAACCCTGCAGAAGCTGAACCTGCTCGCCGCGCTGCAGCCGAAATTCGTCACCGGCGACAATATCGGCCAGGCCTACCAGTTCGTTGCCAGCGCTGCGGCGCCGCTGGGCTTTGTGGCCATGTCGCAGGTGTATGAAGACAACAAGCTGAAGTCTGGTTCAGCGTGGGTGGTGCCCGCAACCATGTACAGTCCGATCCGCCAGGATGCCGTCACGCTGACGAGGGGCGCGGGCAACCCGGCTGCTGCGGCATTCATCGGTTACCTGAAAAGCGACAAGGCCAAAGCCGTGATCCGTTCCTATGGCTACGCGCTGTAACGCACAGGAATGACACGCCGTGCTCGACGCTGACGACTGGAGCGCCATCTGGCTCACGCTCAAGCTGGCGACCATCGTCACCATCTTGCTGCTGTTGCTGGGGACGCCAATTGCATGGTGGCTGGCGCGCACGCGTTCGCGCCTGAAGAGCGCCATCGGCGCCATCGTGGCGTTGCCGCTGGTGCTGCCGCCGTCGGTGCTGGGCTTTTATCTGCTGGTGACGATGGGGCCGAACGGTCCCATCGGGCACGTCACGCAGTGGCTCGGCCTGGGCTTGCTGCCGTTTACCTTTCCTGGGCTGGTGGTGGGATCGCTGCTCTATTCGATGCCGTTCGTGATCCAGCCCTTGCAAAATGCGTTCGAGGCCATTGGCGAGCGGCCTTTGGAGGTGGCGGCGACCCTGCGCGCCAGTCCGCTCGACACCTTTTTCCACGTCGTGCTGCCCCTGTCCAGGCCGGGTTTCATCACGGCCGCCACGCTGGGCTTTGCGCACACGATCGGCGAATTTGGCGTCGTGCTGATGATCGGCGGGAATGTGCCGAAGCTCACGCGCGTGGTGTCCGTGCAAATCTATGGCCACGTGGAAGCGCTGGAATATGCGCAGGCGCACTGGCTGGCCGGTGGCATGCTGGTGCTGAGCTTCATTGCCTTGCTGCTGCTGTACACCTTCAATCCCACCAGGGCGCCCCGATGATTGCCTTGCGCTTCGATGTGGCCCGCCCCGGGTTTGCCATGCAGGTTGCCCTGGATTTGCCGGGGCGCGGCGTGACGGCGCTGTTCGGCCACTCGGGTTCCGGCAAGACGACGATCCTGCGCGCCGTGGCCGGCCTCGAGCGCCATGCGAACGGTTACCTGGAAGTGAATGGCGACGTCTGGCAGGACGATGCGCGCGGCATTTACGTGCCGACACACAGGCGCGCGCTGGGCTACGTGTTCCAGGAAGCGAGCCTGTTTACCCATTTATCGGTGCAGGGCAACCTCGACTTCGTCCGCAAGCGCAGCAAGAGCCGGGAGCCAGCCCTGTTCGACCATGTGCTGGCGCTGCTGGGCATTGAACATTTGCTGGCGCGGCGCACCACGGATTTGTCCGGCGGCGAGCGCCAGCGCGTGGCGATTGCCCGCGCCCTGTTGACCCGGCCAAAGATCCTGCTGATGGATGAACCGCTGGCCGCGCTCGATGGCAAGCGCAAGGAAGAGGTGCTGCCGTACCTGGAGCGCATCCACGCTGAACTCGACATTCCCATGCTGTACGTCAGCCACGCGGCGGAAGAGGTGGCGCGCCTGGCCGACCATGTCGTGCTGCTCGACGACGGTAAAGTACTGGCCAGCGGCCCGGCCGCCGACACGCTGGCGCGCATCGACCTGTCGCTGGGGCTGGAGATCGACGCGGGCGTGCTGGTGGAGGGCGCGGTCCATGCAGTCGACGGCGCGTATGGATTGCTGCAGCTGGACGCTGCCGGCGGCACGTTATATGTCGCGCATGCCGCGCTGGCACCCGGCACGCGCCTGCGCCTGCGTATCCTGGCGCGCGACGTCAGCGTGGCGCTGGCGCGGCCGCAGGACAGTTCCGTGCTGAACCAGCTGCAGGCCACTGTGGCGGCGGCCTGGCCGGCCAGCACGCCTGCCCACGTCATCGTCAGGCTCGATGCAGGTGGCACGGCGATCCTGGCGCGCATCACGCGCCGCTCGTACGATCAACTGCGTCTCGACATCGGTCAGCCCGTGTGGGCGCAGGTCAAGGCAGTGGCGTTGCTGTCGCTGCATTAAAGGAGGCAAGGATGACGTCACGGATCGATGTCAAGGTGCGCTTGCTGCATGACGAGGAGATTGCCATGGGTCCGGGCAAGGCCGACCTGCTGGAGGCCATTGCTGCGACCGGCTCGATCAGCGCTGCCGCGCGCAGCATGAACATGTCGTACCGGCGCGCCTGGCTGCTGGTCGATGTCATGAACCGCACGTTCAGCGCGCCGCTGGTCGTTGGCGCTGCCGGCGGCCACCACGGCGGCGGCGCAGGCGTGACCGACACGGGACGCGCCGTGCTGGCCCGGTTCCGCGCCATGGAAGCCGCGTCGGCCGCTGCTGTCGCCACGCATGGGGCGGCACTGGCCGCCATGCTGCGTCCCGACGACAACTAGGTTAGCCCATTTATTTCATGAAATCTGAATCTGTTGCTTTGTCGCCTACGTATAAGTGTATGATAAATAAAAAATTCGTCATACGACGCATCATACCAGGCCACCATGATCATCCGCTGTATCCCCAAGCCCCTGAGCCTCGCGCTTGCCGTCCTCTTTTCTACGCCCGCTTTTGCTGATGATGAAGCGCCTGCCGGCCCGCTGAACACGGTCGTCGTGGAGGGGTCGCGCGCGTCGCAACTGGGCGTTGCCGGCAGCGCCAGCGCCGGCGTCGTCACGCAAAAGCAGCTGGAGGCGCGGACCGTGTACCGGCCCGGCGAATTGCTGGAAGTAACGCCCGGCCTGATCGTCAGCCAGCACAGCGGCGAGGGCAAGGCAAACCAGTTTTACCTTCGCGGTATCAACCTCGACCACGGCACCGACCTGCGCACGACGGTCGACGGCATGCTGGTCAACCAGCGCACGCACGCGCACGGCCAGGGCTGGACCGACGTCAACTTCATGATTCCCGAACTGGCCTCCTACCTGGAGTATGCCAAGGGGCCGTACAGTGCGGAACAGGGCGATTTCGCATCGGCCGGCGCCGTCTCCGTCAACTACGCCAGCACGCTGGCGCAAGGCATCGCCAGTGTCGGCATCGGCGAGAATGGCTATGCGCGTACGCTGCTGGCCGATTCGCCGGCATTTGGCAACGGCAACCTGCTGTATGCGCTGGAACTCTTCAAGAACGACGGCCCGTTCGTCAACAAGGACCAATACCGCAAACTGAACGGCGTGCTGCGCTACAGCGAAGGCACCGAGGCGAACGGTTTCAACGTCAGCCTGATGGCGTACAAGGCGCACTGGAACGCAACCGACCAGATCCCGCAGCGCGCGCTTGACGAAGGCTTGCTGCAAAGCCGGTTCGACGCAATCGACACCACCGATGGGGGCGACGCGCACCGATACAGTCTGTCCGGTGCATGGATCCGCACCGACGACGACAGCAGCAGCAAGGTCAATGCGTATGTGGTCCAGAACCAGCTCGACCTGTATTCCAACTTCACTTATTTCCTCGACCATCCCGAGACGGGCGACCAGTTCAGCCAGCCCGACCGGCGCATCACACTGGGATTGAACGCCAGCCATGCGTGGCGCCACAGCCTGTTCAACCGGGCCGCGGAAACAGTGGTCGGCCTGCAGCTGCAAAGCGACGATATCCATAACGGCCTGTACGACACGCAGGCGCGCAGGCGCATCGCCACCACGCGCGAGGACCATGTGCGGGAGCGGAGCAGCGGCCTGTATGTGCAGAATGCCGTCAAGTGGACGCCGTGGTTCCGTACCGTGCTGGGCGCACGCGAAGACTATTTTCACAACGATGTCGACAGCCAGCTGGCCATCAATTCCGGTACGGCGACCGGGCGCCAGTTCAGCCCCAAGGCCGCGTTCATTTTCGGGCCGTGGGACAAGACCGAGTTTTACGTGAACCTGGGGCGCGGCTTTCACAGCAACGATGCGCGCGGCACCACCATTCGCGTCGACCCAAAAAATCCTGACATGGCCGCAACGCGCGAACGGCCGCTGGTTGCCTCCAAAGGACTGGAACTGGGCGCGCGCAGCGAATTGGCGCCCGGGCTGCAAACCAGCCTGGCGCTGTTCCAGCTCGACTACGATTCCGAGCTGCTGTTTGCCGGCGACGCCGGGTCCACCGCCGACACCGGCCGCCCGAGCCGGCGCCGCGGGGTGGAGCTGTCCAACTATTACAAGCTGGCGTCATGGTTGACGGTGGACGCCGACCTGGCTTACGCACGCACGCGGTACCGCGATACGGACCCCGCCGGCCAGTTCATCCCGGGCTCCATCGAAGGCGTGGGATCGCTGGCAGTCACTGTCGACAATGTCGGGCCGTGGTTCGGCGCGCTGCAGCTGCGCTATTTCGGTCCGCGCCCGTTGATCGAGGACGACAGCGTGCGCTCGAAGTCAACCGGCACCCTGAACGGGCGCATCGGCTACAAGTTTTCGCCGAAGTTGCGCCTGTCGGTGGAAGTGTACAACCTGACCAACCGGAAGGACTCCGCCATCGATTACTACTACCAGTCGCGGCTGCCGGGCGAGGGGGCGGAAGGGAAGATGGATGTGCACTTCCACCCGATCGAGTCGCGCTCGGTCAGGGTGAACCTGGTGGCGAATTTTTAGTGGTAGCGCCCTTGTCAGCTTAAACCTCGTCATCCCGACGGAAGTCGGGACCCATGCTGACGTCGTGTCCAGGTTGCGTGTGCAACTTCGGACGCTCAGTATAGGTACCGGCTTTCGCCGGTATGACGGTTAGAAGAAGCACACGCCTGCGGTGCTACAGCACCCCCGCCCCCTGTCTTATAATCCTGTCATGCATCGACTCGCCCGCCATTTTCACGCATATGCATGGATCGCCGCCCTGGCCATCCTGCTCAATGCGCTCGCGCCGGTGATGTCGCATGCGCAGGCAGCGAGCGGCCACGCGCAGTCCCAGGTCGAGATCTGTACCGCGATGGGCACGGCCATGGTGGCGACGCCAGCGCTTGATGGCAAGCCCGATACCGGCCACCTGATGCAGGGCATGAACCACTGCGCCTACTGCACCACGCACGCCGGATCGTTCGGCCTGCCGCCGCCGGCGCTGGCCTTGTTTGCCATCCTGGGCGGCCACGACGTGTTCCCGCCGCTGTTTTACCAGTCTCCCGCAACGCTGTTCACCTGGTCACGCGCCCATGCGCGCGCGCCGCCTGTCGTTTCCTGAAGTGGCCTGATTTACCCCACCGGGTGCCGCCAGCTTGCTGCCGGCGCGCCCACGCACGCCAACGCAACAGGAACAACCATGAACACCGCCATTGCAACTTTTACCTTGTCGGCGCTGTGCGCCGCCATGAACACGGCCTTCGCACAGGACGCCACTGCAGTACCGCAAGTCGTCGTCACCGCCACGAGCCTTGAAGGCCATCTTGGCGACCGCACCAGCACCGGCTCCAACCTGGATATCAGCCAGTTCGACACGCCGGCCAGCGTCGACGTCATCACGCGCAAGCAGCTGGAGCAGCGCGGCGACGCGAGCCTGGTGGAAGCCATCACACGCGCGCCCGGCATCAGCAGCCTGCCGCATCCGGGCAACGGCGGCTCGTCGCTGGCTGCACGCGGCTTCACCGATACCGTCTCCGTCATGCGCCTGTACGACGGCATGCGCCAGTACGGCGGCGTCGGCCTGACGTTCCCGTTCGATACCTGGGGCATTGAGCGCATCGAGGTGCTGCGCGGGCCGGCCTCGGTCATTTACGGCGAAGGCGCCATCGGCGGCGTGATCAACGTGATTCCAAAGCAGCCGACGCGGGGCGCGATCCAGAACGACGTCCAGGCTGCAGTGGGCACGGAAGGCACGCGCCGCATCGGCGTGGGCAGCGGCGGCGCCATCGACGGCCAGTGGTCCTACCGCGTCGATGCCAGCGGGGAGCGGTCGGACGGCTGGGTCGAGCGGGGCGAGTCGCGCAACCGCGCGGTTTCGGGCGCGCTGCGCCTGGACGTGTCGCCCGCGCTGTACTTCAAGCTGAGCGCAGCAAACGGCCGCCAGGAACCGATGGCGTATTTCGGCACGCCGCTGGTGGGCGGCCAGCAACTGGAAGCGCTGCGCGACGAGAACTACAACGTCGAAGACGGCGCCATCGTCTACAAGGACACCTGGATCGACCTGCTGGCCCACTGGAAGCCTGATGCCGCCACCACTGTGCGCAGCCGCCTGTACCGCGTCGTCAGCGACCGCCACTGGCGCAACACCGAGGCGTACGTCTACAACGCGCAAACGGGCCTGGTCGACCGGGGCGACAATACGGAAATCGGGCACGACCAGGCGCAGACCGGCAACACCACCGACGCCGCCTTCAAAGGCACGTTGTTCGGCCGGCCCAACCAGGTATCGCTCGGTTTCGACGTCAATACCAGCTCCTTTACGCACACGAACAATACGTATGTCGGCGCAGCGCCGTCCGTGGACCCGTTCACGTTTGCGCCGGGCTTCTACAGCAGTCCGGTGCCGTACCTGCCGCGCTTCCGGTCCGACGCGCGCCAGTACGCCGTGTTCGCGGAAGAGCGCCTGGAAGTCACGCCGCAGTGGTCGGTGCTGGCCGGCGTGCGCTACGACCACGCCGATGTCTCGCGCGACAACCTGGTCAGCAGCGTGCAGGCGTTCGATAAAACGTTCGCCAATACCGGCTGGCGCGTCGGCACCGTGTACGCCATCACGCCGGCGCTGGCGCTGTATGGCCAGGTGGCCAGGGCCGCCGACCCGGTCAGTTCCTTGCTGTTCCTGTCCCCGGCCAACAGCAATTTCTCGAACGCGACCGGGCGCCAGGTTGAAATCGGCCTCAAGCAATCGTTCGCGGATAAACAGGGCGAATGGACGCTGGCTGCGTACGACATCCAGAAAAACAACCTGCTCACGCGCGACCTGGCCAATCCGGCGCAGAGCATCCAGGTGGGCCAGCGCTCGTCGCGCGGCATCGAGGGGACGCTCAACCTGGCGCTGGGGCAGGGCGTCACGCTGGACGCCAACGCATCGCTGTTGCGCGCGCAGTTCGACGATTTCACCGAAGCCGATGGTGGCGCAACCGCCTCCCGCGCCGGCAACACACCGCCCGACGTGCCGCGCCGGCTGGCCAACGCCTGGCTGGGCTGGGACGTCGCGCATGACTGGAACGCTGCCGCCGGCCTGCGCTACGTGGGCGCGCGCTTTGCCGACAACGCCAACACGCTGCGCATGCCGTCCTACACCACCACTGATCTGTCGCTCCTTTGGCGCGCCACCCGCCAGGCCAGCGTCACGCTGCGCGGCGTGAACGTGTTCGACAAGCGCTACTACGCGACCGCCTACTACACGCCAACGCAGTGGCTGGTCGGTCCTGACCGGCGCGTGGAACTGGTCGTGGACTACCGCTTTTGAAAAGGAATCCCATGACGACTGCCACCCCATCGACCGCCGCTGGCGCGTCCGGTCTGTACCGCCGCATCTGGCGCTGGCATTTTTTCGCCGGCCTGGTATGCGTGCCGTTCATCCTGTCGCTGGCCGTCACCGGCGCGCTGTACCTGTTTCATGCGCAGATCGACGACGTGGTCTACCGGTCCGCGATGCTGCGCCAGGATGCCGGCCCGGCCCTGCCGGCGTCGCGCCTGATCGCCGCTGCGGTGAACGCGTATCCCGGCCAGGCCGCCGCCATCACGCTGCCAGGCGACAGCCGCCACACGGTGCAGGTCGATGTGGTGCGCCCTGGCGGCACGCTGCAGGTGTTCGTTGATCCGGGCACGGGCAGGGTGGCCGGCGCGATTGATGAAGCGTCGCGCATCATGACGACGGTAAAACACATTCACTCGCTGGCCGTTGCCGGCACGGCGGGCAAGGTGGTGATTGAAATCGTGGCTGGCTGGATCATCGTGCTGATCGCGACCGGCGCCTATCTGTGGTGGCCGCGCGGGCGCACGGCTGGCGTGGTAGCGATCCGGCCCAACGCACAGGGGCGCACGTGGTGGCGCGACCTGCATGCGGTGACCGGCGCGTTCGGCGGCATCGTGATCCTGTTCCTGGCGCTGACCGGCATGCCATGGTCGGTGGTGTGGGGCGCCAACGTAAACGCGTGGCTGACCGCGCACGGCCTCGGCGTGCCGGCCGGGATGTGGGTGGGCGTGCCGAAGTCGGACCTGCCGGCCAGTGCGCTGGGGACCTTGCCGTGGGCGCAGCAGCACGAGGCAGTGCCGGCGTCGATGGATCCGCATGCGATGCACAAGGGGATGCAGATGGCAACCGTGCCGCATGTTGCCGGCCTGGGCGTCGACACGATCGTTGCCAGCGCGCGCGTCGAGGGCGGCTACCGGCTGGCGCTGCCGCGGGATGCGCGCGGTGTCTACAGCATGATCCAGATGCCCGGCCCGGTCGAAGCGCAGCTCGTGCGGCACTATGACCAGTACAGCGGGCGCCTGCTGCGCGACATTCGCGGCACTGACATCGGCGCGGTCGGGCGCGTCACCGAGTGGGGCGTGGCAGTTCACCAGGGCCAGCAATATGGCTGGCCCAACCTGCTGGTGATGCTGGCCGGCTGCCTGGCGCTGGTTTGCCTCTGCATCAGCGGGATGGTGGTGTGGTGGAAGCGGCGGCCTGCAGGTAAACTCGCCGCGCCCGCCCGCAAGGACGGCGACCGCCTGGCCAGAGGCGTGCTGGTTATTGCCATCGTGCTCGGGTGCGTGTTTCCGCTGCTGGGAGCATCGATGCTGGCGGTGCTGGCGCTGGACTATTTCATCGCGCCAGCGGTATGACGAACCGGTAAATTGTCATACAATTCGTCCAACCAATCACACCCAAGGAATCCCTGTGTCCTCCCTCTCCCTCCTGTCGCGCCGCGTCCCCGCTTTCCTGTTGCTGGCCCTGGTCAGCACTGCTTCGCAGGCCCATCCCGGCCATGGCGCCGATGGCCTGCTCGACGGCCTGGCCCACCCGTTCGGCCTGGACCACCTGCTGGCAATGGTTGCCGTGGGTGTCTGGTCAAGCGTGGCGCTGCCAGCCAAAAAAATCTGGTGGGGACCGGTGACGTTCATGGCGGCGCTGGCGGGCAGCGCCATGCTGGGCGCCAGCGGCATGGCAATCCCTTACCTGGAACAGATGGTGGCCTTGTCGGTGGCGCTGCTGGGCGCGATGCTGCTGCTGGCGCGCCAGTTGCCGGCGTTGCCGGGCCTGGCGCTGGTCGCCCTGGCGGCATCCCTGCACGGCCTGGCGCACGGCGCAGAAGCACCGCCAGCGGCTGTTGGCGCCTACGCTGCCGGCTTCCTGCTGACCACGGCTGGCCTGCATATCGCCGGTGCGCTGGCATGCCTGGGCGTACAGCGCCATGCCACGACGCTCTCCCGGTTGCTCGGCATCGCCTTTGGTGGCGCCGGACTGTTCCTGTTCAGCCAGGTCTGAGTCAAGAACCGCCGGGGTTGACTACGACCCCGGCAGGAAATGCCGGTGCTGGTGCGCGCCGTGCGACGGCGTATCCAGGTGCAAAGGCACCATGTGGACATTCCCGTGCCGCACGCCATTCTGCGCCACCAGCACCTTCCCGAACGCATCGACATCGCGGTACTTGCCGCGCAAGATGACGGTCTCCAGGCAATTGGCGTGGTCCAGCACCACGTGCGTTGCCGACACACACAAATCATGGTGGTCGTGGCGCAGCGCGGCCAGGCGCATGGCCAGGTCGCGCTCGTGGAAATTGTAGATGTAGGTGACGGTGGCCACGCCGTGCAGTGCGGTCCAGCCGGAAGTTTTGCGTTCGTCCTCAATGCGGGCGCGCAGCAGGTCGCGGAACGCTTCCGAGCGGTTTTCGTAGCCGTGCCGCTCGATCAGGTCGTCGAATTGCCGGGCCAGTTCTTCATTGACCGAGATGGTGATGCGCCGCATGGTGGTGCCTGGTGAGGTTGAGCCAGACAACAGGATAAACGATCCGTCCTCGCGAAGGCGAGGACCCATTGCATCTTGCCGACACCGCACACGTGTACGACTTCGGTGCGGTGTTACAGGCCCCCGCCTTCGCGGGGGTGACGGTGAACGCAGAGAAGATAGTTCTCGCTGCCCACATAAAAAAAGCGCCGGACGAATCCGGCGCTGTTCAAGAAGCATGGATCCCGGCTTTCGCCGGGACAGGCTCTAAACCGATTACGCCACCAGCAGCTGGCGCAGCACGAATGGCAGAATGCCGCCGTGCTTGTAGTAATCGACTTCGATCGGGGTGTCGATACGCAGCAGCACGACGACTTCCTTCGTTTCGCCATTGGCGCGATGGATCACGAGGGTCGCCAGTTGCTGTGGCTTGATCTCGCCTTCCAGGCCTTTCAGGTCGAACGTTTCATCGCCTGTGATGCCCAGCGTGACGACGCTGTCGTCGCCGATGAACTGCAGCGGCAGCACGCCCATGCCGACCAGGTTCGAGCGGTGAATGCGCTCGAACGAGCGGACGATCACGGCTTTCACGCCCAGCAGCTGGGTACCCTTGGCAGCCCAGTCGCGCGACGAGCCCGTGCCGTACTCTTCACCGCCAAACACCATCGTTGGCGTGCCGGCGGCAACATACTTCATTGCTGCGTCGTAGATCGACATCTGTTCGCCGTCAGGCTGGTGCAGCGTGATGCCGCCTTCGACTGCGGAACCGTCGGCCTTGGCAGGAATCATGCGGTTCTTGATCCGCACGTTGGCGAACGTACCGCGCATCATGATTTCGTGGTTGCCGCGGCGCGAGCCGTACGAGTTGAAGTCGGCCTTCATGACGCCGTGTTCCTTCAGCCACTTGCCTGCAGGACCCGATTCCTGAATCGAGCCGGCTGGCGAGATGTGGTCGGTCGTGATCGAGTCGCCGAATACGCCCAGCGCGCGGGCGCCGGTGATGCCGGTGGCGGCAGCTTTTGGCGTCATTTCGAAGTCGGCAAAGAATGGCGGCTCGGCAATGTACGTCGATTCCGGCCAATTGTAGACTTGCCCTTCGGTGGTCGTGACGTGCTCCCACAGCTTGCCCGGGTTGCCCTTGACGTCGGCGTAGTTGGCCTTGAACACGCTTGAGTCCATGGCGAACTTCATCAGGCCGGCGATTTCTTTCGACGTCGGCCAGATGTCGCCCAGGTAGACGTCGACGCCATTGGCATCCTTGCCCACTGGCTCGCTCATCAGGTCCTTGGTCATGTTGCCGGCGATGGCGTACGCGACGACCAGCGGTGGCGAAGCGAGGAAGTTGGAACGGATGTTCGGGTGGATCCGCGCTTCGAAGTTACGGTTGCCCGACAGGACCGCCGATGCAACGATGTCGTTGTCGGTGATCGCCGCGTTCAGTTCCGGGGTCAGGTCGCCAGCATTGCCGATACAGGTGGTGCAGCCGTAGGCGGTCACGCCAAAGCCCAGCTTTTCCAGGTACGGCAAGAGGCCGGCAGCGGTCAGGTATTCGGTGACAACGCGGGAGCCGGGCGCGAGCGAGCTCTTGATGTGCGGGGCGACCGTCAGGCCGCGCTCGACGGCTTTCTTGGCCAGCAAACCGGCAGCGATCATCACGCTCGGATTCGAAGTGTTGGTGCACGAGGTGATTGCCGCGATCAGCACGTCGCCGTTTTTCACGCGGACGTCGTTGGTCGTCGTGTAGACCTTGTTGAGGTCTTCAGGCGACTTGTTGAAACCGTTTTCGGTCGTTGGCTTCGAGAACAGTTCCGTAAAATTGTTTTTCACGTTGCCCAGCTCGATACGGTCCTGTGGACGCTTCGGGCCTGCCAGCGATGGCGTGACGGTTGCCAGATCGAGCGAGACGACACGGGTGTAGTCGATGTCGCCTTCCTGTGGCACGCCGTACAGGTTCTGCGCCTTGAAGTAATTCTGGAAGGAGGTGATTTCTTCTTCGGTGCGGCCGGTGCCCTTGAAGTAGTCGACGGTCTCGTCGTCCACCGGGAAAAAGCCCATGGTGGCGCCGTATTCCGGCGCCATGTTGCCGATGGTTGCGCGGTCGGTCAGCGACAGGGTCGCGGTGCCGGCGCCAAAGAATTCGACGAACTTGCCGACGACTTTTTCTTTACGCAGCAATTCGGTGATGGTCAGCACCAGGTCGGTTGCGGTGCAGCCTTCGCGCAGCTTGCCGGTGAGGTTGACGCCGATGACGTCAGGGGTCAGGAAGTAGACTGGCTGGCCAAGCATGCCGGCTTCCGCCTCGATGCCGCCCACGCCCCAGCCGACCACGCCGATGCCGTTGATCATGGTGGTGTGCGAGTCGGTGCCGACCAGGGTATCAGGGTAGTACACGCCGCTCGCGTTGTGCACGCCGCGCGCCAGGTATTCCAGGTTGACCTGGTGGACGATGCCGAAGCCTGGTGGCACGACGCCGAACGTGTCAAAGGCTTGCATGCCCCATTTCATGAACTGGTAGCGCTCGTTGTTGCGCGAGAATTCCAGCTTCATGTTCAGGTCGAGCGCGCCCGGCTCGCGGTAGTGGTCGATGGTGACCGAGTGGTCGACCACCAGGTCGACCGGGACCAGCGGCTCGATGTTCTTTGGATTCATGCCCATCTTGTGGGCGACGTTGCGCATGGCGGCAAGATCGGCCAGCAGCGGCACGCCGGTAAAGTCTTGCAGCACGACGCGCGCGACCACGAAAGGAATCTCGTCGGTGCGGGCAGCAGTCGGACCCCAGTTGGCCAGTTGCTTGACGTGTTCTTCGGTGACTTTCTTGCCATCGCAATTACGCAGCACCGACTCGAGCACGATACGAATCGACACCGGCAGGCGCGAGATGTTGACGCCCAGGCTCTCCGCCAATGCTGGCAGCGAGTAATACTGGCCGCTCTGGCCTGGCGCCAGCGGAAAATCCTTCAGCGTGTTCAACGTGTTGTGGGACATAAAATCTCCTTCGGTGATGTATTGTTTTTGCTCGGTGATGCTGCGTATTGGTGAAGTGGTTACTATTTACAACTTTTCCGTTGTGCCGACTGTTTCGGTCGCGCCCACTTCGGCGGTGACGACCGGCTTGGACTGCTCGGCGTTCTTGCATTCGTTGGCGAGCTGGCGGTTCGCTTTCGAGTCGAGCAGCATGCTCTTCGCGGGAATGCCGATCCAGACCAGGCCGAACGTGGTGTTTTCAAAACGGCTGGCGCCCGTGGAGGTGCCCACGCGCGTCATGCGGTGCAGGCGCTTTTTCCAGCGCAGCGCGATGTTGGCCGAATCGGCCTCGTTGGTGTAGATGGTGACCTTGTTGCCGAGTTCGCAATCGAAGTCGACGGTCACGCTGCCGGTGAGGTCCGGATCCGGCTCGGTCGACGCCAGCGCGTGCTCTTCTTCGACGGCAGCAGCTTTCTTGCCCCTGGCTTTTTTGCCTTTGGACGCTTTGACGACTTTTTCAGCTTTCGGATGCTTTTCAGCGGCAGCGGCGGTTGCCGTGGCACACAGCCCAAAGGCTGCAAAGGCGAAAGCGCAGGCAGCCGCGCATTGGGAAATGGACATGCGCGGCGTGCGTGGGAATGGGGTGTTCATTGGGTGGGTTCCGGTTGATTGACAAGAGCCGCAGCCGCATCTGGCAGCGTGAGGCCGGCCAGCTTTGCGCGCTGCAGTACCGTCCAATAGTAGCGGTAGCTGGCGCGGTCGTGCAAGCGGCCATTCTGGGCAATCGGGCCCCACTTGGCGGCCATGGCGTCAAGCAGGACATTGGTTGCTTCATTTACTTCGGACAGGCGCGGCGTGAAGGCTTTGACGATCGGCTTGACCTGGTCGGGATGGATGCTCCACATGCGCGTGAAGCCAAATTCGGCTGCGGCGCGCTGGGCATCGTTGGCCACGACGGCGCTGTCCTTGATATCGGTCGTGACATTGTGCGACGCCACTTTGCCGTGCGCGTGGCAGGCCGCGACCATTTCCAGCTTGGCCCGCACCACCAGCGGGTGCGAAAACTGGCCCGGCGTACGCATTGCCGAAGCGGGAATGGCGCCGTAATGCGCGGAGACGAAATCCATGATGCCGAACGACAGGCATTCGACTTGCGGCAGGGCGGCGATGGCATACGCGTCATGCAGCGCGCCATGGGTTTCGATCAGCACATGCACGGGCAAATTGATGCGCCCGGCAGCACTGGCGTGCCGGTTGAGCACGGTCAACGCAAGTGTGACATCTTGTAAGCTGTTGGCTTTAGGCAACACAACATACGCAAGCCGCGCCGCGACCCTGCCACCGGCAGCGCCGACGATAGTGGCGATATCCTGCTCGAAGAACGGGCTGTGCACGTCATGCAGGCGCACACCGATGCGGTTGAAGCGGTTATGGATGCTGTCGACCAGGCTGGCGACCATTTCGGCGTGGACCAGTTCCTGTCCCGCTGCGGCGCCATCTTCGCAATCGAAGGTGATGTCGAAGTGGGGGCCAAGCTCTTGTTGCAGAGTCATCGACTTGCGCATCAGCTTTTCCGAACCGGCGTAGTGATCGCAGGCGGGAAGCATCAGCGGCTGGCGTTTGCCCTGGAATAAAACCTCGGATGGGTGCATTGGATACTCAGTGTTAATTGGGTTTGCGGTAGTAGCACCACAAACTCCGTCATCCTCGCGAAGGCGAGGACCCATACCATGCACGCAGAACTATTTCGGTTGCGTGTCATAGGCCCCCGCCTTCGCGGGGGTGACGGTTTTTAAGCTGACAAATAAATCAGACGACGTTACGCCAGCAAATGCGCCACGCCTTCACGCTCTTCCGTCAGTTCCTTGAGCGTCAGGTTGATGCGTTCCTGCGAGAAGTCGTCGATGGCCAGGCCCTGGACGATGCTGTACTCGCCGTTTTCCACGGTGACCGGGAAACCGAACATGGTGCCTTCAGGAATGCCGTACGAACCGTCCGACGGGATGCCCATCGTGGTCCATTTGCCGGCGGTGCCGAGGTACCAGTCGTGCATGTGGTCGATGGCGGCGTTGGCAGCCGATGCTGCCGACGACAGGCCACGCGCTTCGATGATGGCGGCGCCGCGCTTGCCGACGGTTGGCAGGAACGTGTCGCGGTTCCAGGCGTCGTCGTTGATCATGTCTTTTACCGACGCGCCGTCGATGGTGGCGAAACGGTAGTCGGCGTACATGGTTGGCGAGTGGTTGCCCCAGACTGCCAGCTTTTCGATCGACGCAACTGGCTTGCCGGTCTTGGCAGCCACTTGCGACAGCGCGCGGTTGTGGTCCAGGCGCAGCATGGCGGTGAAGTTCTTGGCCGGCAGCGATGGCGCCGATTTCATGGCGATGTAGGCGTTGGTGTTGGCAGGGTTGCCGACGACCAGCACGCGCACGTCACGCGAAGCAACCGCGTCGAGCGCCTTGCCTTGTACCGTGAAGATCTGGGCGTTGGCTTCGAGCAGGTCTTTACGCTCCATGCCAGGGCCGCGTGGACGGGCGCCGACCAGCAGGGCGAAATCGGCATCCTTGAAAGCGGTCATCGGGTCGGCGTGGGCAGTCATGCCGGCCAGCAGCGGGAAGGCGCAGTCGTCGATTTCCATCATCACGCCCTTGAGGGCTTTTTGCGCTTTTTCATCGGCGATTTCCAGCAGCTGCAGAATGACTGGCTGGTCCTTGCCGAGCATGTCGCCATTGGCGATGCGGAACAGCAGGGAATAGCCGATCTGGCCGGCAGCGCCGGTGACAGCGACGCGCAGTGGGGTTTTAGCCATGTTGAATCTCCAAAATAATGGGAATAGAAAACAGTCGACGCTGCGCCTTCAGGCGCGTGCACCGCCGGTCCGACAAATTGCAATGATACCAAATCAGGGGCCTTGCGCGCGCTTGTCGACCATGCACGGCCAGGCCGGAGCGACCGCGAGTGTAGGCGCGCCAGGCACATCTGTCAATTACATCATATGTCTTATATAAGACAGAAGTTTATGGGTGGTAATGCTGGACGGGTGGGTCGGTTTTGTGGTGAAATTGCGCCCTATGAATTCTGCCTCGTCCAATCCGGTCAGTAACGCGCCTGCCGCCAGCGCTGACGCCAGTACTGCCACTGCCGGAAGTCCGACGTCGACAGTTTCGTCGCCCACGTTCAGTCCCCTGTACCAGCAAATCAAGGCGCTGCTCACGCAAAGCCTGCAGGCGGGCGAGTGGAAGCCGGGTGAACTCATCCCCAGTGAGGTCGAACTGGCCGGGCGCTTCAAGGTCAGCCAGGGGACCGTGCGCAAGGCGATCGATGAGCTATCCAGCGAAAACCTGGTGGTGCGCCGCCAGGGCAAGGGTACGTTCGTCTCGACCCACCACGAAGAGCGCGCCCATTTCCGCTTCCTGAAACTGATGCCGGACGAAGGCGTGCCGGTGCATCCCGACAACCGCATCCTCGAAGTCAAGCGCCTGCGCGCGCCGGCTGAAGTGGCGCGCCTGCTCGATTTGAAGGCGGGCGATGGCGTCGTGTACATCAAGCGGCTGATGTCGTTTGCGGGCGCCCCGACCATCCTCGAAGAGCTGTGGCTGCCGGGCCTGCTGTTCAAGGGGCTGACAGCGGAAAAGCTGGAAGAATACAAGGGGCCGATGTACGGCCTGTTCGAGTCGGAATTCGGCACCCGCATGATCCGTGCCACGGAAAAAATCCGGGCGCTGGCAGCCGATGCCGCCACGGCCGCGCAGCTGGAAGTTGCGGTGGGGACGCCGCTGCTGTGCGCGGAGCGGGTGAGTTTCACCTATGGCGACAAAGCAGTTGAATTGAGGAGGGGACAGTATTTAACGGCACATCATCACTATCAAAATGAATTGTCCTGAACCATCGAGTCTTGTTGCTAAATAACTACGCCCGGCGTTATTACAAACGATGGTGCAATACAGCAAATGACGCGTGTGAGGCTTACAATAGCGCCGCTTGCATGAAATAACGAACGAACCCCTGTTATCGCGCCTTGACCCACTAATTCACTCGTGCGGCTTTGGAAATAGGCGAAAATCACGGGTTCACTAAAAATGTCAGATTTAAAGGAGGTGTAGCATGTCCGAAGCCGTGAAAGAAGTACCTAAAAAGGTACGGCCGGAGTTCCGTAATATTCACGTTACAGAACTCGGCCATTATCGCCAGCCGCCGTCGGCGATCGTGTCGATCCTGCACCGCATCAGTGGTGCAGGATTGTTCCTGATGCTGCCGTTCCTGCTCTATCTTCTCCAGTTGAGCCTGCGCTCGGAGATGTCCTTCATGCAGTTCAAGGGCGTGCTCGAGCATCCTTTCGTCAAAATTGTCGTGCTGGTCATCTGCTGGGGCTACCTGCACCACTTTTGCGCCGGTATCCGCCACCTGTTCATGGACAATCACTTTGCCCTCGATAAGGACGGCGCCAGCATTACCGCCAAGGCCGTGCTGATCCTGAGCCTGCTGCTGACCGTGGTGGTCGGCCTGAAACTGTTCGGAGTATTTTAATCATGGCAAACAAAAACAATATCGGCCAGAACCGCCTGGTCGTCGGCGCGCACTACGGCATCGGTGACTGGCTGGTCCAGCGCCTCACCGGCGTGGTCATGGCGATCTACACGGTCGTGCTGCTGGTCGCTTTCGTGACCGGACAAAATTTTTCGTATGAAGGCTGGGCTGGACTGTTTGCGCGGCAGTGGTTCAAGCTGCTTTCCGCAGCGACCTTCTTCGGCATGTTCTATCACGTCTGGGTCGGCATGCGCGACATCTCGATGGACTACATCAAGAACGTCGGCCTGCGCCTGGTCCTGCAAGTCATTTTCGTGCTGTGGCTGATCGTCTGCGCCGCGTGGACGGTACAAATTCTCTGGAGCGTGTAATCGTGGCAGCAATCAAAACTGCAATTCCTACCCGCCGCTTCGATGCGGTGATCATTGGCGCCGGCGGCTCGGGCATGCGTGCGTCGCTGCAATTGGCCGAAGCCGGCCTGAACGTGGCAGTCCTGTCGAAAGTCTTCCCGACCCGCTCGCACACCGTGGCAGCGCAGGGCGGCATCGGCGCGTCGCTGGGCAATATGTCCGAGGACGACTGGTACTGGCACATGTTCGACACCGTCAAGGGCGGCGACTACCTGGGCGACCAGGATGCGATCGAATTCATGTGCCGCGAAGCACCGAAAGTCGTCTACGAGCTGGAACACTTCGGCATGCCGTTCGACCGCAATCCCGACGGCACCATTTACCAGCGCCCATTCGGCGGCCACACGGCCAACTTCGGCGAAAAGCCGGTGCAGCGCGCCTGTGCCGCGGCCGACCGTACCGGCCATGCCCTGCTGCACACGCTGTACCAGCGCAACGTGCGCGCCCGTACCCACTTTTTCGTCGAGTGGATGGCCATCGACCTGATCCGTGACGCGGAAGGCGACATCGTCGGCGTCGTCGCGCTGGAAATGGAAACCGGCGAATGCATGATCCTGGAAGCGAAGACCACCATCCTCGCCACCGGCGGCGCCGGCCGTATCTTTGCCGCATCGACCAACGCCTTCATCAACACCGGCGACGGCATGGGCATGGCGGCGCGTGCCGGCCTGCCGCTGCAAGACATGGAATTCTGGCAGTTCCACCCGACCGGCGTGGCCGGCGCGGGCGTGTTGATTACCGAAGGCGTGCGCGGCGAAGGCGGCATTTTGATCAACAGCCAGGGCGAACGCTTCATGGAGCGCTACGCGCCAACCCTGAAAGACCTGGCGCCGCGCGACTTCGTATCACGCTCGATGGACCAGGAAATCAAGGAAGGCCGCGGCTGCGGTCCGAACAAGGACCACGTCATGCTGGACCTGCGCCACATCGGCGCCGACGTGATTCAAAAGCGCCTGCCGTCGATTCTCGAAATCGGCCACAAGTTCGCCAACGTCGATGCAACCAAGGAACCGATCCCGGTCGTGCCGACGATCCACTACCAGATGGGCGGTATTCCAACGAATATCCACGGTCAGGTCGTGGCGCCGAAAGACGGCAACCCGGTGGCAGTGGTCAATGGCCTTTATGCTATCGGCGAATGCGCCTGCGTGTCGGTCCACGGCGCCAACCGCCTCGGCACCAATTCGCTGCTCGATTTGCTGGTGTTCGGCCGCGCAGCGGGCAACCACGTGGTGGCGTCGAAGCTCAAGGAGCGCTCGAACAAGCCATTGCCGGCCGATGCATCGGACTACGCAATGGGCCGCCTGAATCGCCTGGAAACGTCCACCGGTACTGAAAAGGTGCAGGGCGTCGCCAACGATATCCGCGCCACGATGCAGAAGTATTGCGGCGTATTCCGTACCGACGAACTGCTGACGCAGGGCGTGAAGGAAATCATGGTCCTCGACGAGCGCCGCAAGCACGTGTCGTTCAAGGACAAGTCGAAGGTATTCAACACGGCGCGCGTGGAAGCGCTGGAACTGGACAACCTGATCGAGACCGCCAAGGCGACGATCACGTCGGCCCAGGCCCGCAAGGAATCGCGCGGCGCCCATGCGCACAGCGATTACGAGAGCCGCGACGACGTCAACTGGATGAAGCACACGCTGTTCTACACCGAAGGCAACCGCCTCGAGTACAAGCCGGTGATCACCAAGCCTTTGACGGTCGATACCTTCAAGCCAAAAGCACGTACATTCTAAAGACAGGTCTATCATGGCACGCACAGTACAACTCAAGATTTACCGTTACGATCCGGACAAGGATACCAAGCCGTACATGCAGGACGTCACCGTCGAACTGCTCGACACCGACAAGATGCTGCTCGATGCGCTGCAGCGCATCAAGGCCGACGTCGACGATTCGCTGGCCCTGCGCCGCTCGTGCCGCGAAGGCGTCTGCGGTTCGGACGCGATGAACATCAACGGCAAGAACGGCCTGGCCTGCACGACCAACCTGAACGAACTGACCCAGCCGATCGTGCTGCGTCCGTTGCCAGGATTGCCGGTCATCCGCGACCTGATCGTCGACATGACGCAGTTCTTCAAGCAGTACGATTCGATCAAGCCATACCTGATCAACGACTCGATCCGCCCTGAAAAAGAGCGCCTCCAGTCGCCGACCGAGCGCGAAGAACTCGACGGCCTGTACGAGTGCATCCTGTGCGCCTGCTGCTCCACGTCGTGCCCGTCGTTCTGGTGGAATCCGGACAAATTCGTCGGCCCGGCCGGCTTGCTGCAGGCGTACCGTTTCATCGCCGACTCGCGCGACGAAGCAACCAACGACCGCCTCGACAACCTGGAAGATCCGTACCGCCTGTTCCGCTGCAAGTCGATCATGAACTGCGTGGACGTCTGTCCTAAAGGGTTGAACCCGAACAAGGCGATTGGCAAGATCAAGGAAATGCTGGTACGCCGCGCGTTGTAAGCGGCGAGGGAGGGAGTGACGGGCTGCGTTTTGAGTGTGGCCCGTCACCAGCAAAACTCCGGGCGCAATGCGCCTGAAAAACAGCACGACCGTGCCGGAAGTTAGAAATAAGTGAAAGGCACCTCTAAAAACCGTCGCGAGCGGCAGCAATGGTGGCCGAGAAGCGCATCTGTACAGGCGTACAGCGAGCATCGCAGGCCGCTAGTGCAACGCGCAGCAGGTTTTAAGAGCGTGCCTCAGAAATAAATACAGTATTAGTACCGTACTGCTGTTACTTGGCAGACGGCGTATGATGTTGACCCAACAACGGACTCCAGTGTGCTTATGCAGCAAAACACGCATCAATCCGACCCTGCCAACCGCACGCGCCTGCGCTGGCGTGCCCGCCGGGGACTGCTCGAAAACGATTTGATCCTCACGCGCTTTCTCGATGCGCACGAAGAGGACCTGTCCGACGACGACGTCGATGCGCTGACCCGCCTGCTGGACCTGGCGGACAACCCGCTGCTGGACCTGCTGCTGGCCCGCACCGAGCCCGAAGGTGAAGTCGACTTGCCTCACGTTCATGCGCTGCTGAAGCGTTTGCGTCAGGCGTGAAAATGTATAACTGAGACCCTCGCGAAATCCGATTTCGTCTTTTTTTGAAGATTCACCTCAAGAAGGAAGTGCCATGAATATTTCTGATACCAAAGCCACCCTGTCGTTCTCCGACGGCAGCGCGCCGATCGATATGCCGATCTACAAGGGCACCGTGGGTCCGGACGTCATCGACATCCGCAAGCTGTACGGCGCCACCGGCAAGTTCACCTACGACCCGGGCTTCATGTCGACGGCGGCTTGCAATTCGGCGATCACCTACATCGACGGCGACAAGGGCGAGCTGCTGTATCGCGGCTATCCGATCGAGCAACTGGCCGTCAATTGCGACTTCCTGGAAACGTGCTACCTGCTGCTGAAGGGCGAACTGCCTAACGCGGTCGACAAGGAAAAGTTCACGGAAACCGTGACCAAGCACACGATGATCCACGACCAGATGCAGTTCTTCTTCCGTGGCTTCCGTCGTGACGCGCACCCGATGGCGGTGCTGGTCGGCACCGTCGGCGCACTGTCGTCGTTCTACCACGACTCGCTCGACATCAACGATCCGGAGCAGCGCGACATCTCCGCGATCCGCCTGATCGCCAAGCTGCCGACGCTCGTCGCCATGGCCTACAAATACAACGTCGGCCAGCCGTTCGTGTATCCACGCAACGACCTGTCGTACGCCGCCAACTTCATGTACATGATGTTCGCAAACCCGTGCGAAGAATACAAAGTCAACGACGTGCTGGTGCGCGCCCTCGACCGTATCCTGACCTTGCACGCCGATCACGAGCAGAACGCCTCCACCTCGACCGTCCGCCTGGCCGGTTCGTCGGGCGCCAACCCGTTCGCCTGTATCGCAGCCGGCATCGCCTGCCTGTGGGGCCCCGCTCACGGCGGCGCCAACGAAGCGGCACTGAACATGCTGAAAGAAATCGGCAGCGTCGAGAACATCCCGGCCTTCATCGAGAAGGTCAAGGACAAGAACTCCGGCGTCAAGCTGATGGGCTTTGGTCACCGCGTGTATAAAAACTTCGACCCACGCGCAAAATTGATGCGTGAAACGTGCCACGAAGTGCTGGAAGAAATGGGCCTGCAGGACGACCCACTGTTCAAGCTCGCCATGGCCCTGGAAAAGATCGCGCTGGAAGACGAATACTTCGTCTCCCGCAAGCTCTACCCGAACGTCGACTTCTACTCGGGCATCGTCCAGTCCGCACTGGGCATCCCGGTCTCGCTGTTCACCGGTATCTTCGCCATGGCCCGTACGGTCGGCTGGATCGCCCAGTGGAACGAAATGATCGCCGATCCAGAGCAGAAAATCGGCCGTCCACGCCAGCTCTTCGTCGGCCCGACGACCCGCGACGTGAAACCGATGGACCAGCGTTAATCAGCGATTTTGCTGGCATCGGAAAAGCGGACTTCGGTCCGCTTTTTTTTTTGATAACGCTCCATTCCACCGGTGCCAGCACCTTTCCCTTTTCATGCGCAACACGCATCGGGGCAGAAAAACCCGCGTGGCTTACGCGTGCTCCAACGCAGCGCCAATGTCCACATCGGTGTCAGGTCCGGCAAGTGGACATCGCCGAACTTCCTCCTGCTTTCGCTGTCTCTGTCGAAACTGCCGGTACGTAAAGCCTGGGTAGTTCTGGAACGCTGGGTGCAACTTTTGTCACAGCGCGCTTTGTCTACATCGGTGTCAGATCCCGCAAGCGGACATCGATGAACTTCTTGCGTTTTCTAATGTCGCTTTTCTTCAACATGCGGACAGTTCGTCTCGTAAATCGTGGAGCGTTTGCCGCGACGTTGTATCACGGTGCGATATGCAAACATGACCGTCGCAGAATACGAATGGCACAGAGAATGGACGTTCAAGCCGGGATAGATTAGCCACATGACTCGGCCACTACGACGCGAATTTGCAGGAGCGCTTTATCACGTCACGGCACGTGGCGATCGCAGTGACGCGATTTTTCGCGACGACAGCGATCGTCGGGTGTGGCTGGCGGTGCTGGGTGCGGTCTGCTCACGATGCAATTTCGTTGTGCATGCGTTGTGCCAGATGACCAATCATTATCATCTGGTCGTTGAAACAATCGATGGGCATCTCGCCGATGGCATGCGCGAGTTGAACAGCGCATACGCGCAATACTTCAATCGTCGACACACTCTTGTCGGACATGTATTCCAGGGACGCTATCACGCCGTCCTGGTGCAAAAGCAAGCCCACCTGCTCGAACTATCGCGTTATGTTGTATTGAACCCGCTGAGAGCAGGGATGGTCACGTTGCTGTGCGACTGGCACTGGAGCAGTTATCACTACATGACCGGTGACGTGGACGCGCCAGGGTGGTTTGAGACGGATTGGTTACTGGCGCAATTTGGCAATGATCGCGCGCACGCTCGCAGCGCCTACGTCGCATTTGTCATGGCTGGGCGTGGCTTGCTCAGTCCCCTGCGCAACGTCAGGCATCAGATGGCGCTTGGGAGTGAGGTGCTGACGGATCTTGCGATAAACAAGCCGGACGTGACCGGCCTTGAAGGTATTACGAGAATCCAGCGTCAATCAGTGGCATTGTCTTTGGACGATTATGTTCTCCAATGCGCTGACCGTGACGACGCCATGGCCCAGGCCTACGGTTCGGCCGCATATTCCATGCAAGAAATTGCACGTTATTTTGGAATGTCGGCCCGGACCGTGAGCCGCGCTGTCAAACGCTCCGGGAAGTAATCGTTCGCGCAAGGCGCCTGCAGGCACACGCGCGGCGGAATGCCGCATTTCGCGTGGCCACTCTCCCAGCAAGTCCGATATCCCTCGATCCGAGCCGTTTCCCATTGTTCAAAATGATTTGGTACTGGAATGGCTGTCGCTGACACGCAAAATAATAGTTAGTTCGGCGATGTCCACTTGCCGGACCAGACCCCGATGTGGACCAGGTCGCGAATGGTAATGGCGATGAGAATTGGCTGCCGCTGACACGCAAAATAATGAATAGTTCAGTGATGTCCAATTGCCGGACCAGACCCCGATGTGGGGGGGGAGGGCGATGTAGCTTGGCGGATAGGGATTGCGTTCAATTGCGTGCGGGGGGAAACGTATTGTCGCGATAGAATTGGGGTGTGCATATGGGAGGTGACGATGGCCGTTTCGACCTGGAATACTGACTGGTCAGCATTGCCTGGACAGGCGGTGCCTGATTGCGACAAGCAGCAGGTGACTGCGGTGGCGCGCGCGCCGGGCAGTCTGGACCTGTTTTTCATCGGTCCCGATAACCGGGTGCGGTCTACCTGCTGGTCCGAGGCGGGCGGCTGGAATGGCGACTGGTTTGCGGTGCCGGGCGATGCGGTATTTGACCGCCATACCCAGAAAATTGCGGCAGTGTCGCGCGCGCCGGGTAATCTCGACCTGTTCGTCATCGGGTTCGACAACCGCGTCTGGAGCACGTTCTGGTCGGACCTGCTTGGCTGGCACGGCGACTGGTTTCCGCTGCCTGGCAAAGCTGTGTTCGATCACCAGACCCAGCACATTGCGGCGGTGGCGCGCACGCCGCTCAACCTGGACCTGTTCGTGATCGGTTTCGACCAGCGGGGCTGGTCCACGGCATGGAGTACGGCCCATGGCTGGCTCGGCGACTTTTTTCCGCTGCCCGGGCATGCAGTCTTCGACTACGAGACTCAGCGTATCGCTGCCGTGGCGCGGGCGCCCGGCAGCCTGGATTTGTTCGTGTTCGGCCCGGACAGGCACGCCTGGTCCACATACTGGAGCGACGCTGATGGCTGGCATGCCGACTGGTTCCCGCTGCCGGGCAGGACGCAGTTCGACCCCAGCCAGCATATTGCAGCCGTCGCCCGCTCGGCCGATCACCTGGACCTGTTTGCTGTGGGCCTCGACCACCATGTCTGGTCGAGCTTCTGGAGCGCAGCCCGCGGCTGGCACGGCGACTGGTTCCGGCTGCCCGGCGAGGCCGTGTTCGATCCCGGGCGCCAGCAGGTCACGGCGGTATCGCGCGCGCCCGGACAGCTCGAGCTGTTCGTGCCCGGCTTCGACAACCGCAACTGGTCGACATCGTGGAGCGAAGCCGGCGGCTGGAGCCGCGCGTGGTCACAGTTGCCCGGTGAAGCGCAACTCTGCCCCGATCCGCAGCAACTTGCAGTCGTCGCGCGCGGCCGGTCACACGTGCATGTGCTTGCCATCGGCCGCGACAACCGCATCTGGTCGATCTCCGCGACGTGACGCCTGCGCAGACGCCGATACAGTCACGCTGACCGCGCCCGGCTTCCGGCTGCGTTCCTATTTGCCGGTCGTGCTTTTGCTCTGGCCGGCCCCCTGGGATGACAGCGACGCCCCCGTGGTGTGCGTGCCAGTGCTGTTGGCATGGGCGCCGCGCGTGCTGCTCGCCTGGTTTTCACTGGTGGACGGCGTCGGTTTTGCCTGTGCCTTCTTGCGCGATGCGGCTTTGGCAGCGGTCTTGCCGCCCCCATCCGTCGCTGCCGCGGAGCCGCCACGCGTGTTGCCGCTGTTGCCGTTGCCGCTATTGGTTTGTGCTGCAGCGAAGCTGGTAACGCTGGCAAGAAGAACTGCTGCGATGAGGGTATTGCGCATGATGGACTCCTGATGGTTGAGCGAGGTGCGCGGTCGTTGACTGCGCAGCACGAGTTTACCGGCACGCTTCGCCCGGCACATCGGCGTACAGAGCCTGCGGCGGTCGGAACGCGCCTACATTGCTGCAAGCGGCGCAAATAAAAAGCGGACCCGCAGGCCCGCTTTCTCGTTCAGGGAAACACCGGCTTACTTGTAAAACGCTTCGACCTTGCCCTTGAGCTTGATTAGCATCGAGCGGCCTTTGCGGTCGACGGTTTTGCCTGCGGCAACTTTGATCCAGCCTTCGGACAGGCAATACTCTTCGACGTCGGTACGTTCCTTGTCGTTGAACTTGATGCCGATATGGTGTTCAAAGATGGCGGCCACGTGGTGCGGGCTGCGGGGATCGATCGACAGGCGGTCGGGCAGGGGAGGGAGGGGAGTGGTATCGTTCATGGGTCGCAATTATCCATGATTCCGCGCTGTGGCGCGAGTGTTGCCGCAACGCGCAACACGCAGCCTCCGCCACTGCCTTATTGCACCACTGGAAAGGTGAGCGTGAACCGGGCGCCGCCCCCTGCGCCATTTTCCGCAGCGATCTGCCCGCCATGCGCCTGGGCGACAGCCTGCGCCAGCGCGAGGCCCAGGCCCATGCCTGGCAGGCTGGCGCGGGCGCCGGCGCCGCGGTAAAAGCGCTCGAACAGAAACGGCAGTTCGGCCGGATCGACGCCCGGGCCCTGGTCGGTCACCGAGAGCGCCACGGTGGCGCCGTGCAACACGACGGCGACAACGATCACGCTTGACGGCGGCGCAAACTTCACCGCGTTCTCGACCAAATTGCTGAGGATGAGCGTGGCGGCAGCGTAGCCGATCTGCATGGCGGCTGGCTGGGCACCCTCGAGCAAGATGGCCACGTCTTTTTCCTTTGCGGCCGGCAGCGCGCGCCGGATGCAGTCGGCGGCCAGCGTGGCGGCATCGGTCGTGGCGGCAGGGCCGTCGGCCTCGCCGGCGTCCAGGCGCGCCAGCATCAGGAGTTCCTCGACCAGTACGGTCAGGCGCTGGACCTCGTCCAGGCAGGAACGCAGCGCGTCGACGTAGTCGCTGGCGGCGCGCGGGCGGCGCAGCGTCACTTCGATTTCGGTGCGCAGGCGCGACAGGGGCGAGCGCAGTTCGTGCGATGCGTCGGCGGTAAAGCGGCGCTGGGTGTCGAATGCATGTTCGAGGCGGTCGAGCATGGCGTTGAGCGTATCGGCCAGGTGACCGATTTCGTCCCCGGTGCCGGGATGCGGGAGCCGTTCGCCCAGGCTGGTTTCCCCGATCCGGCGCGCCTGTCCGACGATGCCGTCGATGGCCTTGAACGTGCCGCGCGTCAGTGCGGCCCCAGCGAAGCCGACCGTTGTCAGCAGGGCTGCAGCCATGCCGGCAAAAAGCAGGGCCGCTGCCTGCATCAGGCGGTTGATATCGTCCAGCGAGCCGGCCACCTGCACGGCGCCGGGATTGCCGTCGATGCGCGTGGCCAGCGTCACCATGCGCAGCGGCTCGTCGTTCGTGTCCGGCAGCGTCTCGAATACCGGCAGGCCAGGCGCCATTCGGCGCAGCAGGGCAGGCCGCGCGGGCAGCGTCGCCGTGCCAAGGTTGGCGCTGCGCGCCAGCACCTTCCCTTGTGCATCAATGACCTGCACCAGGCGGTCCAGGCGCGCCAGCGACGGTTGCGCGCTGCTGCGCACGGATTCATGCACGTGCACGGCGCCGCGGCTTTCGGCCAGCATGCCCGCTTCGGTTTCCGCCAGGCTCAGGAGGGCCGCGTCGAGCTGGCCATTGACCGCGCGCGACAACTGCCACCAGCCCGCCAGGGCCGCGCCGCTGACGATGACGACGACTGCGCCCAGGTGCGCCAGCACCAGGCGCCGGCGCAGGCTAAGCATGGCCGCCCGGTCCCACGGCCAGCCGGAAGCCGCGCCCGCGCACGGTCTCGATCAGCGCGGCGCTGCCGGGCACGTCGACCTTGCGGCGCATGTTTTTCATGTGCACGTCGATCAGGTTGTCGATCGCGATCAGGTCCGCGTGCCAGACATGGTGGGCCAACTGCAGCCGCGTGACGACCTGGCCGGCGTGGCGCACCAGCAGCACCAGGATCGCGTATTCCTTGGGGGTGAGCGTGAGCGCGCGGCCGGCCCGCATGACAGCGTGGGATGCAACGTCGATTTCCAGGTCCGCCACGCACAGCGACGGCGTGGCAGGCAGCGGCTCGGTGCGGCGCAGCAGGGCGCGCACACGCGCCAGCAGTTCCTCGAACACGAACGGTTTGGTCAGGTAATCGTCGGCGCCCACATCCAGGCCGGCCACGCGGTCGGCGATGGCGTCGCGCGCGGTCAGCATCAGGATCGGCTGGCGCACGCCCTGGCGCCGCCACGCGCCGCATAGCTCCGGCCCGCTTTTACCGGGCAACATCCAGTCGAGGATGATGAGCCCGACCCGCGCGTCCAGCGCTGCCTCTGCCGCTTCCGCACTGTGCGCCACCGTCAGCGTAAAACCTTCTTCTTCCAGGCCGCGTCCCAGGAGCCGCGCAGCTTTTTGATCGTCTTCCACCAGCAGGATATGCATCGTCGGTCCCTCGTCTGCAGGCAGTATAGCAATTCGCCAGGCGATTGTTTCTGAAGAACAATTCAGGATGCCGGTGCAGGGGGCCGGGATCGTCGGTCGCCAGCACGTGCCGGCACAGGCGGAAATGGTGCGGTGTACAATCCTGCCATCCCACTTGCCTTGTCAGGATTCTGTCCATGAAACGCTTTTTCGCCGCCTGCGTGCTCGCCTTTGCCAGCCTGTCCAGCTTTGCGCAGGCCGATGCCGACGCCGCGCTGACGCAGCAAGTGAACAACTTTGTCGATGGGTGGCACGAAGACGCCACCAATGCGCGTCCCGTCTTCTTCGACAAGATCGCCAAGGATGGCGTCTACATCGGCACCGACAGGAAAGAAATCTGGAAGCGCGACGAGTTCAGGGCGTGGGCGAAAAAAGCCTTCGAACGGCCCACTGCCTGGGCATTCACGCCAATCCGGCGCAACGTCTATTTTTCGCCCGACAGATCGGTGATCTGGTTCGATGAACTCCTCAACACGAAGATGGGTACATGCCAGGCCAGCGGCGTGTTGCACAAGGTCGGCAACAGCTTTGAAATCGACCACTATCAATTGTCGATTGCGGTGCCAAACGGAATCAGCAGCAAAGTGATTTCGACCATCAGCGATTACGAATCTCCCCTCGGCGTCAAGTAAGCGGGTTCGCCCATGCCTGCGCATTACATCGGCCGCTTCGCCCCGTCCCCCAGCGGGCCGCTGCACGCCGGTTCGCTGGTGGCCGCCGTCGCCAGCTACCTCGACGCACGCGCCCACCAGGGTACCTGGCTGGTACGGATTGAGGACATTGACGAAGACCGTTCCGTGCCTGGCGCTGCCGGCGCCATCCTGGCCACCCTGAAGGCGTTCGGCATGGTGTCCGATGGCGAAGTGCTGTGGCAAAGCCGGCGCAAGGACCTGTATCAGGCAGCCTTCGACCGGCTCGCTGCCCATGCGTATCCATGCGGCTGCAATCGCCGCGAAATCGTCGACTCGCGCATCGGGGTCGCTGCCGATGGCGCAGCGTTGTACCCGGGCATCTGCCGCGAAGGGCTGCAGGAGGGCCGCACCATGCGCAGTGTGCGTGTGCGGGTGCCGGACCCCGGGGACGATCTGATCGTGTTTACCGACCGGCTCAACGGTGAAATGCGCCAGCAACTGGCGCACGAGTCGGGCGACTTCGTGCTGCGCCGCGCCGATGGCTACTGGGCGTATCAACTGGCGGTGGTGGTCGACGACGCCTTGCAGGGCGTCACGGATGTCGTGCGCGGCGCCGACCTGCTGCACTCGACGCCGCGCCAGGTGTACCTGCAGCACTTGCTGGGCTATCCGACGCCGCGCTACCTGCACGTGCCGGTGGTCAGGAACGACCTTGGCGAAAAATTGTCGAAGCAGACTGGCGCGCTGTCCATCGCCCCTGGCGACGAGGTGGCCGCCGTCGAGGCGCTGCTGGAGGCAGCCCACTTTCTCGGCCTGCCGATGCAGCGGGCGCATTCGCTCGATGCGTTCTGGGCGGCCGCCATCGAGGACTGGGCCGAGCTGCTGAACCTGCGCAGCGTTGAGTGATCAGGCGCCGGCCTTTTTCATGATGGTGATTTCACCGTCGGTTTCCAGGAATGCACACTGCATGTCTGCGCGTTCGCAATTATTCGAACGCAGTGCGTGGTCGAGGTCGGTCTGGGTAATGCGGCACTGCTTGACGACCTTGTCGTAGAACTTGCCGTCCCGCCCGAGCAGCACGGCGCTGCCGTCCAGCATTTCGGACATGCGCCGGCTGCGCGCCGACAGTAACGCCACCGTCACGTTCAGGGCAATCAGCGTGGCGGCAATGATCAGGCCGCCAACGAGCGAATCGTCGCCGCCGGACAGTGAATTCGACACCCCTTCGGACAGCAGCATCACCACCAGCAGGTCGAACGGCGTGAACTGTCCCACCGTGCGCCGTCCGGACAGCCGCACCATTGCCAGCAAGACCAGGTAGACCACCATCCCGCGCACAATAAATTCCCACCAAGGAAGATCCATGTCGAACATCGTCGTTCCTTCTCAAAATTGATTGACCGGTTCCAGGCTGATTATCGGGCAGAACGATGGCCGATGCCGCACTGCTGAGATGACAAGATGGAAGGAATCATTGTCTTGCCGGCGCAATTTACCGATAATAAGAATGATTCTCATCTGTGAATGGACACGAGCATGATGTTGCATATTCCGGCGGTGTTGACGCCCGGCCAGGTGGCTGCCATCCGCACCAGGCTTGATGCGGCCGACTGGGTCGACGGGCGTGAAAGCGTTGGGGCGCAGGGCGCCCAGGTCAAGCGCAACCGCCAGCTGCCGGAGGCATCGGCGCTGGCGCACGAGCTGGGGCAGATGGTCAGCGCTGCGCTGGCCGCCAACGCTCTGTTCTTTTCCAGCGTGCTGCCGCTGCGCATCCTGGCGCCTTACTTCAACAGTTACGCCGGCGGCGAGCATTACGGGCTGCATATCGACGGCGCCGTGCGCCAGCAGCGCGGCGGCCTGCCACCGCTGCGCGCCGATGTGTCCACCACCGTGTTCCTGTCCGATCCCGACGACTACGACGGCGGCGAACTGGTCGTCGTGGATGCGTACGGCACGCACGAGGTCAAATTGCCGGCCGGGGACGTGATCGTCTACCCTTCGGGCAGCCTGCACCGGGTCGAGCCGGTCACGCGCGGCGAACGGGTCTGTTCGTTCCTGTGGACCCAGAGCATGGTGCGCGACGATACGCGCCGCGCAATGCTGTTCGAGCTGGACACCAACATCCAGAAACTGCGCCAGGCGCACGGCGACAGCGAAGCGATTGTCGGCTTGACGGGCCATTATCACAACCTCTTGCGCCAGTGGGCGGAAGTGTAGAAAAAGGCTGCAGCGCACCCTTGCACCCCACTACGTTCTGGTCTATTCTAATCGAGAATAATTCTCATTTAGATTTAAAACCGGGAGCACATGATGAATCCACCGATGAGCAATATGGCCGGCACGAAGGACACCCTCCTGATTTCCTCCGTGCTCCACCTGATGTCGCATTACTGCACCACCGCCAGCAAGGACACCCCGTGCGTGAAGCTGGCGTCCTCCATCGAGCGCCACCTGGCAGCCCTGTCGCGCTGCAGCGAGCTCGATCCCGTTGTGCGCGCCACGTGCGAAGGCCTGGTGGCCAACTGGAGCGATGTCGTCGAAACCGGCGTCACCGATACCGGCAAGCGCTCGTTCGTCGCCCGCCTGCTCGATGTCGACGGCTTTCGCAAGCGGTAACCGCACAGGCGGCGCCCTGCACGTGGCTGCATCCGCCTCTGTATAATTCGCCAGCAGTTCAGCACTCCCGCGCCTGCCAAGCGATGCACCGCCGGTCTGCCCGGTCCTTTTCATGCTGACATCTTCTCCTTCCACGCCGCTTCGCGGCGACTGGTTTGCACACCCGCAAAAAAACATCCTGGCCGGCCTGACCACTGCCTTTGCGCTGGTCCCCGAATGCATCGCGTTCGCGCTGGTTGCGCACCTCAATCCGTTGATGGGCCTGTATGGCGCTTTCATCATCTGCACCATCACGGCCATCTTTGGCGGGCGGCCCGGCATGATTTCCGGCGCAGCCGGGTCGATGGCCGTGGTGATCGTGGCGCTGGTGGTGCAGCATGGCGTCGATTACCTGCTGGCTACCGTCGTGCTGTCGGGAATGTTCATGGTGCTGTTCGGCCTGTTGCGTCTGGGTAAATTGATCCGCATGGTGCCGCATCCGGTCATGCTCGGCTTCGTCAACGGCCTGGCCATCGTGATTGCCATGGCCCAGCTGGCGCATTTCCGCCAGGCGGGGCCGGGCGGGCACTGGCTGCAAGGCACAGAGCTGTGGCTGATGGTGGGACTGGTGGCGCTGACCATGGCCATCGTCCATTTCTTGCCGCGCCTGACCAGGGCAGTCCCGCCCGCGCTGGTCGCCATTGTTGGCGTGGGCCTGGCCAGCTACCTGCTGCAATTGCCGACGCGCACGCTGGGTGACCTGGCGCAGATTGCCGGCGGTTTGCCTGTGTGGCATGTGCCGGGCGTGCCCCTGAACGGCGCGACGCTGCAGATCATCCTGCCATACGCGGCGCTGATTGCGCTGGTGGGTTTGCTGGAAACCCTGCTCACTTTTAACCTCACCGATGAACTGACGCAGACCCGCGGCGCCCCCAACCGCGAATGCGTGGCGCTGGGCGCTGCCAATGTGGTGTCGGGGCTGTTTGGTGGCATGGGCGGCTGCGCCATGATCGGCCAGACCATGATCAACCTGAGTTCGGGCGGGCGCTCGCGCCTGTCGGGCGTGGTCAGCGGCTTCAGCATCCTGCTGTTCATCCTGTTCCTTGCGCCCTTGATTGAAAAGATTCCGCTTGCCGCCCTGGTGGGTGTGATGTTCGTCGTCGCATTCGAAACATTTGCCTGGGGCTCGCTGCGCGTGCTGGGCAGGGTGCCACGCCATGATGCGCTGGTGATCGTGGCGGTGACGGTGATCACGGTGTTGACCGACCTCGCCATGGCGGTGCTATGCGGAATCGTGATTGCTGCCCTTAATTTTGCCTGGCAGCATGCGCGCGACATGCGGGCAGAGGTCATCGATACCGTGTCCGGCCAGCGGACTTATCTGCCGCACGGCACCTTGTTCTTTGCGTCGAGCGCGCGCTTCCTTGAACTGTTCCATCCAGCCACCGATCCGGCCCGGATCGAACTCGATTGCCGCCACCTGCACCTGGCCGACCACTCGGCGATTGCTGCGATGGAAACGCTGTACCAGCGGTATGAAAAGGCGGGCAAGCACCTGCACGTGATGCACCTGTCCGCGCGCAACCAGGCGCTGCTGCAACGGGCTGGGGTGGATGCCGGCCCGGCAGTTTAAGCGTCCGTCACCGTTGCCGCGGCAGTATTCAGCGTTACGGTAAAGACGCTCCCGGTACCCAGGCCGCTGCTGTCGGCAGTGACCTCGCCGTCGTGCAGCGCGATGATGGTCCTGACCAGCGCCAGCCCGATGCCCAGGCCACCCTGGGCGCGGTCCGGCGTGCGTTCGGCCTGGGTGAACAGGTCGAAGACATGGGGCAGCACGCTGGCATCGATGCCGGCGCCGTTGTCGTGCACGGCGATGACGACGCGCTCGCCCTCGCGTGCTACCCGCACCGCGATCCGCCCGCCCTGGGGCGTGTATTTCGCCGCATTGTTGAGAAGATTGGCCAGCACCTGGACCAGGCGGTTGGCGTCGCCCAGGATTGCCGCGCCGCCCGCATCGCCTTCGATCGCCAGCATATGGCCGCGCGCACTGAACAGGGGCTGCGACTGTTCGACTGCACTGGCAATCAGCGCCATTGGATCGAGCAATCTGCGGTCGATCTGGATCAGGCCGCGCGTGACGCGCGAGACGTCGAGCAGGTCGTCGATCAGCGATGTCAGATGGCGCACCTGGCGGCCGATGACGCCGCTGGAATAACGGATGCGTTCTTCCGTCGCGGTACCGAGTTTGAGCATGTCCGCCGCCGCCGAAATCGGTGCGAGCGGATTGCGCAGCTCGTGGGCAAGCATCGCCAAAAACTCGTCCTTGCGCCGTTCCTGTTCCTGCAGCGACTGATACAAGCGGGCGTTCTCGAATCCGTTCGCCGCGATTGACGCGAGCTGGATCAGGATCGCCTCGTCCTCTTCCGTGAATTCGCCTTGCAGCTTGTCGGACGCCTGGATCAGTCCGATGTTTTGCCCCAGGCGGCCAACCAGCGGGACCGCCAGCCAACCCCGGATTGCCGGATGCGCGCCGGCATGCGCACCGAATCCACGCCACTGCGGGTGCGCTTCGAGCTGCTCCTGCGTCAGGCGCATTGGCTGGTTGGTCCGGCAGACCTCCGCGTAGATCCCGGTGCCATCCGTCTTTGCGCCGTAACTGCGATAGCCGGCATATTTGTCGGACAGCGAGACCGCGTTGATCGCCTGCGACCAGCCCTGGCCCTCCGTGACCGACACGACCGCCTGGTGGCTCTGGAGGATGTCCCGCACTTCATCGACCAGCACGCCGGCAATATCGCCGTCCCACAGGACTGTCTGCAACTTGCGCGCCGCGCCGGCAACCTTGGCCAGCAAGGCGGCGTTGCGCTTTTCGCGTTCCAGTCGCAGCGCCAGTTCCGCTTCTGCCATGACGATCTCATGGATATCAGTATTGGTGCCGATCCATTCGCGAATGGCACCCGCCGCATCCAGGATCGGTACGCCGCGCACCTCGGTCCAGCGATAGTCGCCGTCCGTACGGCGCAGGCGGTAGCGGGTGTGGAACAGCGACTTTGCAGCCACGCAGGCCAGCCATGCCGCTTTGGTCGCTTCCCGGTCGTCCGGGTGCACGGCTTCGAGCCAGCCGTATTCGCGCCATTGCTCGTACGTCTGGCCGGTAAAAGCGCGCCATGACGGCGAGTCTTCGTCGACCCGGCCGTCAGGCGTATTGCTCCAGACGATCTGCGACGTGGCCAGCACCAGGGAACGGAAACGTTCCTCGCGAATCCGCAGCGCGTTTTCGGCAGCGATTTTGTCCGTGATATCTTCATGCATCAGCATGACTTCGACGATATTGCCGGCATCGTCCTTGATCGCGTGCGCCCTGGCTGTCACCCACCGGACCGGCCCTTCGCCACGCAGTGCCGCGACGTCATAGCAAGCGGCGGGGATGCGGACCGATTCGCCCTGGAACGCCCGCGCCAGCAAGGCGGCAATCCCCGAGGCAAGCAGCTGGGGATCGCGCAGGACGTTGTAGTCGGCGCTCAGCACAAAATCCATCAGTGGCGTGCCCGCGCGGATATGCCAGAGATCTTCCCAGGCCTGGTTGACCCGCAGCGTGCGGCCGTCGGGAGCGAGGATCTGGATGCTCACCGGACATTGTTCAAACAATCCCCTGAACCGGATGGCGGGGCCGGCGTCCTGGTCGACCGAAGATGCGCGCGCGCCTGGGGAAGAGTGCATGGGTTCAAGTCGATGAAGAAAGGCGCACATCATGGCATATCCGGCTACCTTGCGCTTGTCGTACTTGCAACGGGCGATCGGTGACATTCTGCAAATGCCGGCCAAAAAAGGCGCTGTTCGCGTTAATTGCGCTAGTTGCCGATCATTACCATCTTTGGGCTGCAGCCACCAGCAGTGCGGTCGGCGTCGCAAGGAGGTGTTCGTCGAGCACGCGGTACCAGCCCGAGTAATTGGCGAGGTACTTGCTCGCGACGCCGCGGAAATGCACCAGCCATCCCCTGAAGCGGGCATGCCAGCCGTTCAAGTTCTGGATGTGAATGTCGCCACGGGCATGTTCGCCTGCGCTGGCATTGACACATTCGTGCGCGATGCCGCGCTGCGACGCGAACCGGCGGTATGCGCGGGCACCGTCGCTGAACAGCGTAACGCCAGGCGCGAGCACCGGGCCCAGGCACGCATCGAGCTGCGCGGCGGTGACAGGGCCGCGGCCGGTGTGAAAATCGAGCGTGCGCCCGGTGCGCTGGCGGGCCACCAGCAGGCAATCGTGTTCACTGTTGATGCCGCGCAGCTGCGCCACGCCGCCGCGCCGCCTGGGAGGCCGCGTCATCGCGCGCGACCCCTTTTGTGATTCGAGCAGGTAAGTCTCGTCCGCTTCGACTACGCCGTCCAGCACGGTTGCGCGTTGGCGCGCAGCCGCCGGAACGAAGCGATGGCGCCAGCGGAAGCTGGTGGTGCGGTGCACCCCGATTTTTGCCGCCGCTGCACGGACGACGAGCGCATCGAGTACGCATTCAAAATACGCCAGCCAGTGTTCGCGCTTGCGCAGGCGCGCCAGCGGCGTGCCCGTCAGCGCGTTGTAGCTGCGCCGGCAGCCAAGACAACGGAACCGCTGCAAACCGCTGGCCTGGCCGCACCGGTGCACGCGGCCGCAGCCGCACCGTGGGCACGGCCGGCCCACGGCCGCCTCCTCGATCAACGCCAGGCACTGTGCACCCTGGTCGATGCCATCGAGCCACTGCCGCAACTGGACTGCCTCATCGAACGACAGCTGCTTCGTGGCGAGAGCCGCGAACAATTGATCGAATGCCAGGTTCTCCATCGCGTCCACCCATGGGTTATCTCGACAATGGGTCAGACCTGCGCGGGGGAGATTGGTTCGTCTAATTAACGCGAACAGCGCCAAAAAAAAAGCCCCTCCGGAGAGGGGCGGGCAAATGCGGCGGGGAGCCACCTGCCTGAACTCCCGGGGCGCCCGCCCCGGCAGCAGAAGACTGGACATGCCAGCGAATGAATCCAGTCTACCGCGTTACAGCGCGCATGTAAATGAGAATCGTTCGCATATGGACAGGTTTTTCGCGATGTTAAAAGCGCCAGTTGGCCGTCAGGCTGGCCGAGCGCGGCGTACCGGGCGTGTAGCGGTAACCGCTTTTGTTGATCGACGCGGCGTAATCCTTGTCGCCCAGGTTGTAGACGTTCAGGCGCACATCGACGTTCTTGTTGAACTGGTACGACGCCATCGCATCGAAGACCCAGTACGACTCGACGTAGGCGGGGGTGCCGACGGCGCCGTCGGTGCCGCGCAGCAGGCGGTCGTTGAAGCGGGCGCCGCCGCCAAGCGTCAGGCCCATCGGCAGGGTGTACGACGTCCACGCGGTGAACGCCTGCTTCGGCGTGTAGGTCAGGGCGTTTTCGCCCAGCGCGCTGATGACGCGGCCGTTTTCCACCTTGGTGTTCATGCGGGTGTAGCCGGCGCTGACCAGCCATTTGCGGGCCAGTTCGCCAGTCAGGCCAATTTCCACGCCCTTAACGCTTTTCTTGCCGGTCTGGGTATAGACCAGGCTGACCGGGTCCTGCTCGACTTCGTTTTTCACCGTGGTGTCGTACAGGGCGACCGACAGGGCCAGGCGCTGCTTGAGCAGGTCGATCTTGGCGCCGATTTCCTTGGTCAGCGTTTCCTGCGGATCCGCGTTGACACTTTGCGCGCTGCTGGCGGCGGTCGACAGCGTGAAGTTGGAACCCGGCGGCAGTTTCGAACTGGCCACCATGGCGTACACGCTGCTGTCCGGCGTCGGCTTGTAGAGCGCCGACAGCTTGCCGTTGAACAGATCGTCTTTCAGGCCCAGCCTCGAATGCAGGATGGTGCCGACCGGCAGGCGCGGGTTGGCAGCCAGTGTCGACAGCGTATTGGCGTCGTACTGGACGCGGTAATGGTCAAGGCGCACGCCGCCGTTGACGATCCATTTCTCGCCGAATTTGATGGTGTCGAACGCGTACACGCTGGCGGTTTCCAGCGAAACGTCGCTGGTAGCGCCGCTGCGTACCGGATTGACCGGCGTGAGCAGGCCGTTGGCCGACGGGTTGTACAGGTTGGCCGGGGCCAGGGTGCCGAAGGTACCGGCGACATAGCTGACGTTGTCCTGTTCTTCCCGCGTGAATTCCAGGCCGCTGACAAGCGTGTGCCTGATCCAGCCCTGGCCGAAACTGCTGACCAGGTTGGTCTGGTTGGTCATGATCCTGTTTTCCTGGTCCTTGATGGTGCGGGTGGTGCGCGCCAGCGTCCAGGTGGACGGATCGGCGACCACCGGCAGCGTCAGGTTGGCGCCGGTGCTCATGAAGGCGCTCAGGACGTAATCCTGCTTGGTGCGCCCGTAGCGGGTCGTGTTGGTCAGCTTGTTGGCGGCATTGAAATCGTGTTCAACGATGACGGTGGCCATGTCGGCCTTGACGCGGTCGTAGTCGCTCGTGTCGCCGTAAAAGTTTTCCGGGTCGACGCGCGGCGCTGCTTCCAGCGCATTGCGCACGGCCAGCGACAGGGGCGCGGCGGCGGTACTTGGCGCCGTATAGCCAGGCAGGCCGATGGTCGGCACGCCGCCGTCGGGAACGTTGTCCTGCTTGACATGCAGCAGGTTGATGAAGACGCGCGTGGCGCTGTTCAGGCCAAAGGCCAGGCTCGGGGCAACGGCCCAGCGTTTGTTGTTGACTTCATCGCGGCCGGGCGTGCCGCTGTCCTGCACCACGGCGTTGAGGCGCAGTGCGGTGCCGCGTTCGGCGTCGAGCACGGTGTTGTAGTCGCCGGCGACGCGTTTTTGCGACGCGCTGCCGCCAGTGACGGCAATCGCGCCGGCGTCCTGCATGCCGGGGCGCTTGGTGACCAGGTTGATCGAACCGGTCGGCGAACTGCGCCCGGTGTCGGTGCCGGCCGGGCCTTTCAGAACGTCGATCTGTTCCAGGTTGAAGACATCGCGGGAGATCGAACCGACGTCGCGTACGCCGTCGACGAAAATGCTGGACGACGAATCGAAGCCGCGCATGTAGATGGCGTCGCCGGTATTCGTGTTGCCGTTTTCACCGAGGAAAAACGCACCGACGCCCGGCGTATTGCGCAGCGCTTCGGTCAGCGTCAGGGCGCCTTGCTGCTCGATCAGTTCTTTCTTGATGACCTGGATGGTCTGGGCCGTGTCGACCAGTTTTTCCGTGTACTTGGATGAGGAAGCGCGCTCGGCTTTGAAGTCGTTGTTGGTGTTGCCGACGATGACGACCTTCGAGACTGGCTCGTCGGAAGCGAGGCTGGCAGGTGCGGCAGCTGCTTCCGGCGCGGCTGGCGCTGCATGGGCGCCGCCCGCAAGCGGCAACAGCATGGCGGCAATCGCAGCGCTCATGTGCGGGTTGAAACGGGTGGCTGCGTGTTTGCGGCTCTTGATGTGTGACATGGTTTCCTCATCCCTAAAAAGTGATGTGATTGTAACCAGCCCTGTTACAAATGTAAATGCGAATCGTTCTCAGTTGCGTTAGCGTTGTTGTTATTTGCGCAGGCGACGGTTTCCCGGCAGCCGCCTGGCATGCAGCACGCTTCAGGAAACGCTGCGGCGCGCTTGAAGCTACACTGGGGGCCCGTTCATTTCGCGATCGATCACTTGCGCATCTCCATCGGCCAGCGCCTGTTCTGCTCCGTCCTGCTTGCCATCGTCGGCGTGGTGGCCACGGCCATCGTGCTGATGCGCCAGAACGTCACGCGCAGTGTCGGGGAATACGCTCTTAATATCGAACTCGATCGCCTTGACGAATTGTCGCGTGCGCTGTCGCAGCGTTACGCCCGCGCCGGCTGGGCGTTCCTGCCAAAGGACGACGCGGCGCGGCGCGGCTGGATCGCGCGCGAGATGCACCGCCTCGACCAGGCCAGGAACGGCGCCGGCAGCGCGGTACTGCCTGCACCGCCGGCGCCACCAGCGCCACCTGCGGCGCCGCAACCGCCTGCACCCATTGCCGCACCGGCGGCAATGGCGCTGCCGCCGTTGCCGCCGCTGCCCGCAGCGCCAGGTGGCCCGGACATCGCGCAGCGGGTCACGCTGCTCGACGCTGCAGGCGCTTACCTGGCGGGCCAGCCCCTGGCGCCCGGGCCCACGGCGCGGCGCGCAGTGATGCAGGGCGCCACGCGGGCCGGCTACCTGGTGGTGACCCAGCCGCCGCAGCCGGGCGATGCGCTGGCCGGCGTGTTCCTGGACCAGTTGCGCAGCAGCCTGTGGACCATTGGCGCTGCCAGCATCGTGCTGTCGGCAATTGCCGCCATGCTGCTGGCCGCGAACTTCCGCCAGCCGATCGACCGCCTGGCGCAGGGCGCGCGCGCATTGGCGGCCGGCCGCTTCGACGTGCGCCTGGCGCAGGACCGGGGCGATGAACTGGGCGACCTGGCGGGCAGCTTCAATGCGCTGGCGGCGCGCCTCGACGCCGCAGAGGGCGCGCGCCGCCAATGGGTGGCCGACACGTCGCATGAACTGCGGACGCCGCTGTCGGTGCTGCGCGCGCAGCTTGAAGCAGTGCAGGACGGCGTGCGGGAGGCGGATCCGGCCACGGTGGCGGCAATGCTGCGCCAGGTGCTGTCGCTCAATGCCCTGATCGACGACCTGTATGCGCTGGCGCGCCTCGACGTCGGCGTGCACGATTACACCTTTGCGCCGGTCGACATGCTGGCGCTGGCGCGCGAAGAAGCGCTGGCATTCACGGATAAATTTGCGGCCAGCGGCGTGCGCCTGGAGGTTGGCGCACTGCCGGCCGGCGCCATGGTGGCAGCCGATGCGCAGGCCCTGCGCCAGGTGCTGGCGAACCTGCTGGAAAACAGCAACCGTTATACGGCAGCCGGCGGCGTGGTGCGGCTGGCAGGCAGCGTGGACGCCCATGCCGTGACGCTCACGCTCGAGGACAGTGCACCCGGCGTGGCGCCGGCCGACCTGGCGCGCCTCGGGCAGCGCTTCTTCCGGGCCGACGCGTCGCGCAGCCGCGCCCTTGGCGGCGCCGGATTGGGACTGGCGCTGGCGCAGCGCATCGTGGCGCAGCATGGCGGCGCGCTGCAGTTCGCCCAATCGCCCCTGGGTGGATTGCGCGTAGTGGTCAGCCTGCCGAAGGCGCCCGCATGAGCGCGCGCGTGATGATCGTCGAGGACGAACCGGAACTGGCCGCACTGGTAGCGGACTACGCGCGCGCTGCCGGCTTCTCGCCTGCCGTCTACGGCAACGGCGCCGAGGCGCTTGCAGCTGCCCGCGCCATCGCGCCCGACGTCCTCGTGCTCGACCTGATGCTGCCCGGCCTCGACGGCCTGGCAGTGTGCCGCGCGGTGCGGGACTTTTCGACCCTGCCCATCATCATGGTGACGGCGCAGGTCGAAGAGATCGACCGCCTGCTGGGGCTGGAAACCGGCGCGGACGACTACCTCTGCAAACCGTTCAGCCCACGTGAACTGGTTGCGCGCATCAAGGCGCTGCTGCGGCGGGCCGGCTACGCCGCCAGCGGCGCGCCTGCGGCGGCGGTGGCGATCGACGAGGCGGGCCGGCGCGTGCTGGTGCGCGGACAGGCGCTCGACCTGACGCCTTCCGAATTCCAGATCCTGGCCGGCATGGCGCGCCACCCCGGCCAGGTGTTTTCCCGCGCCCGGCTGCTCGACCTGGCAGGGCAGGACAAGCTCGATACGGGCGACCGCGCCGTCGACAGCCATATCAAGAACCTGCGCCGCAAGCTGGCCGCAGTGCTGCCCGGCGCGGAACTGATTACCGCGTTATACGGCCTGGGCTACCGTTTCGACGTACCCATCCATGATTCCTCCACAATTGGATCCGATACTGGACTTTCTTAACCAAGGAGTCCTTCATGAAAACCGTTTATATCGCATTGTCGTCCCTGTTGTTTGCCGCCGGCAGCGCGCTGGCTGCCCAGCCTCCGGCGCCACCGCGCGGCGACGCGCCGCTTGTGGCGCCGAACCATATCGTCGATTGCGACAAGGGCGCCGGCCCATGTGCAGTGCCGCCGCCACCGCCTGCACCCCCGGTCCCGCCGCCGCCGCCGAAGGCGATGAAGGGACAGCGCCTGGCGCAGCGTGCGCAGCCGCCGGCTCCGCCCACGCCGCCGCGCCCCATGGCTGCGCCGATGCCGCCAGTGCCTCCGACGCCGCCGGCGCCGCCGATGCCGCCGGACGCAGCACCGCAGCCGCGCTGATCCACGCTATCATGGCCTCACGATTGCCTGACAACCGGGAGGCTCAATGGATTACCTGACTGTGTCGCGCCGCATCTGGATGGCTGGCGCCGTGGCCATGATGACGGGCATGGCGCCCGCCAGCGTGGGCGCTGCGCCGTTTGCATCGGACCGCATTTCCGTGCGCACCGAAGGTTCCGGGCCGGACGTCATCCTGGTACCCGGCCTGAATTCTTCGCCGCGCGTCTGGGAATCAACCGTGGCCGCGTTGCCAGGCTACCGGTATCACCTGGTGCAGGTGGCCGGTTTTGGCGGCCAGCCCGTTGCCGGCAACCAGGCCGGCGATGTCGCCGCTCCGGTGGCCGAAGAGATTGCGCGTTACATCAGCGTTGCAGGGCTGAAGCAGCCGGCCGTGATCGGCCATTCGCTCGGCGGCAGCATCGGCCTGATGCTCGCAAGCCGCCACCCGGCAGCCTTGTCGCGCCTCATGGTGGTCGATATTTTTCCGTACATGGGCGTGATGTTTGGCGGACCTGCTGCCACGCCGGCCCAGGTGGCGGCCATTGCCGACCGCATCGCTGCCGGCATGCGCGCAGCCACCCCGGCGCAGCGTGCCGCCAGTGCCAGCGAGTTGATCGACGGCATGGTCAATACGGTTGCCATGCGCCCGGTCGCGCTCGCGGATACGCTCGCCAGCGACCCGGACGTCGGCACGCGCGCTTTCCGCGAACTGATCGTTACCAACCTGATTCCCGAGCTGAAGCGCATCGCGGTACCCGTCACCGTGCTGTACGTGCAGCCAAAAAGTGTGCCGCTGCCAGCCGCGCAGTTCGACAGCGGTTATAAAACTGCCTATGCACCCGTGCGCCAGCTGACCCTGAAACGCATCCCCGACAGCGCCCATTTCATCATGTGGGACCAGCCGCAGCGGTTCCAGTCTGACGTGACGGCGTTTCTGACTGGCAGATAAAAAAACGCCAGCGCAAAGGCTGGCGTTGTTCATGCGCGCGGCAGAGGCTCAATCACCTTTGGCCATCTGGGCAAATACTTCATCGCGGCGCACCCACGCATGGAACAGCGCCGCAGCGAGGTGGCCGAGGATCGTGAAGAACAGTAAATAGGCCAGCACGCCGTGCAGCGGCCGGAGAATGCCATACATGACCGCGCTGTGCGGCAGGATGGCTGGAAGGTTGACGCCATCGAACACGACAACCGGATAACCGCCTGCCGACAGCATCGCCCAGCCGATCACGGGCATGGCCAGCATCAGGCCGTACAGGATCCAGTGCGAGGCATGGGCCATGAAAACCTGGATGCGCGGCAGGTCTTGCGGCAGCGGCGGCGGCGTATTGCGCAGCCGGTTCGCCAGGCGCACGATGGCCAGCAGCAGGATGGCAAGACCCAGCGGGCGGTGCAGGTCGAGCAACTGGTCGCGGTGCCGGATCGACACGACCATCGCGGCGCCGATGAACAGCATGGCCAGGATGGCAAGCGCCATCGACCAGTGCAGCAGCCGGGCCAGGAAGTTGAAGTGGCGGGGAGGGGTCATCGGGTGCTTTCTTTCTGGCCGGTGGCGGCGAGCGCCTTGCCACTGCTGATTTCACGTTCGCGGCGGTTGAACGACACCGAGTAGACCGACGAGCGCGCGTGGAGGATCGGATCGTCGGTGCCAGCGATGCCTTTTGGCAGGATCAGCGGATCGAAATTGATGTCGCGGCATGGACCGGACACTTGCGGGCTCGACTGCGTCAGGCTGAAAGTGCCCACTGTTGTTTCCGGGCGCGTCTCCGGCCACGCTTTGGTCGGGTCGGTGACCGGGTCGCCGGGCGCGGCAAACTGCATCACCATGTCATACAGGACCGGACCGCTGGCCAGGCGCCTGGCCAGGTCTTCGGACAGGAAATTCGCATCGGCCTTCGCCAGTTGGTCCGGACTCAACGCCACGACCGGCAAGCGCGGCCGCATCGACCAGCGCACGGCGCGCTCGGCGCCCCTGGCGTCGATCAGGCGAAACGCATTGACGCCATTGAAACGGGTGTTGCCAAAGCTGTCGGACACAGGCGCCGTTTTGCTCCACGCCTGGAATTTCAGGATTTCCGGGTGTTGCGCAACCACTGCCTTGACCTTGTCGGGATCGGGCTTGCCGGTCGCCGGATCAGGGCGCATGGCCTGGTTCAGCGCGTTGAAGCCTTCCGGCGACGACACCGCAAAAAACGGGAAACTGTTCATCGCCACGCGCCACTCCTGGCCGTCGTCGGTTTTCAGCTGCACGGCCATGCCGCGCACCGGCGCCTTGGCGTCCGGTGCGTACGGATTGTTGCCAGGCGCAGAAAAACGGCCGATGAAGGCAGTCGATGGCTGCGTGAAGACGCGCGCCGTGGACAAGGCAGCGGCCTGCGGCGTCGGCGTGAAGGTGCCGGCGAAGCAGACGCCCTTGCTGTGGGCGCGGCGGAAACCGGGCAGGGGCGATCCGGTCGATTCCGCTGTCCTGATCATGTCCTGCGGCTTGAGTTGCTGGTTGCCGATCCAGCCGCCGTTCCAGGCAAAGGCAAGGGCAATGGCGCCGACGATGCCTGCAATCGGCAGCAGCATCAGGTAAGAACCGCGGCGCGGTGTGGGGGTGGCCATTGTTAATTCCCGGCGACGGTGGCAGCGGTGGGGCAGGCGATACGCATGGGTGCTGGCTTTCAATAAAGATAATTGGCCGGATTGTAATGCAACTTGCGCACCCAGGTTTTTTGTCAGCATTTTCCGCGCTTGCTTCAGGGGCCGCGGCGCAGTCCAGGCTGGCGGCTCAATCCGCCCCGTCAGGCAGCGGGCCATAGTTGGCCGGCACCCAGTCGTACGCAGCATGTTTGTCGCCGTGCACATGGCCAAGCCCAGGGAAGGGGACGTGGGCGCCGGCGACCCAGTAGCGGCGTCCGGCCGCTAGCGCCAGCAACGCACGTCGCGCGGCGATGGCTTGCGCCTGGTCCGAATCGTATTCGATCGCCACTTCCGGGTGCGCAAACTGCACTGCGGCGCTATGCACGATGTCGCCCCAGGCAAGAAGGTGCTGGCCCTGCGACGTGAACAGGTAAGCAGTATGACCGGGCGTGTGGCCGGCTGCCGGCACGCTGGACACACCGTCCCGCAGTGGCTGGCCAGCGTCGAAGACGGTCAGCCTTCCTGCTGCGAGGTAGGGTGCAACGGCATCGCGCGCCATCTTGAACAAGGCTTGCTGCGCCTGTGGCGCGCTGGCCGCTGCGGTTTCACTCAACCAGTATCGGGCATCGGCACGGGTGACAAATACGTGCGCATTGGGAAACGCCATGGCGCCCGCTGGCGTGAGCAGGCCGCCCGCATGGTCCGGGTGCAGGTGGGTCAGCAAGACGGTGTCTACCTGCGCTGGCGTGTACCCCGCGGCCTGCAGGTTCTGCGCCATGAAGCCAAGTTTGGGGCCGAAGAGTTTTGCGGTGCCGGTATCGACCAGGATCAGGTTTTGCCTGGTCTGCACGAGAAACGCGTTGACGGCTGTTTGCAGCGGCAGTGCCGGGGACGAAAACGCGTTTGCCAGCGATGCATCGATCACTGGTTTTGGACCCTTCAACAGCCCGGCATCGATGCCCACGTAGCCGTCATACAAGGCGGTGACCGTCATGTCGCCCAGCGCCATCCGGAAGTAGCCGGGCGCCTGGGCGTGCTGTAACTGCGGCGCTTCTGCGCGCGAGGTGGACGGCGCGGCAAGTCCTGCTGCGGAAAGGCCGAGCAGGGCCCAGACGATGCCGGTAAATGGTTGATGCATGTTCCGCTCCTGGTTCACGTTGAAAAGCGTCAGGATATAGGCGAAAATACGTCCGTAGTGGCGATGTATATTCGCTTCAATGCATACTTTTTGACGTCAATGGAGGCGTATGCGCAGTCAGCTGCATGGCATTGCGGCGTTTGTCGAAGCTGCCGAAGCAGCGAGTTTTGCCGTGGCCGCCGAACGGATGGGCCTGTCGCGCTCGGCAATCGGAAAATCCGTGGCCAGGCTGGAAGCACGCCTGGGCGTCCAGCTGTTTCATCGCACGACACGCAGCCTCTCGCTGACCGACGAAGGGGCCTTGTTTTACGAACGCTGCGCGGGCGCGCTGGCCGACATCGGCAATGCCGAGCAAAGCATGGCGTCCAGCCGCGTCGAGCCAAACGGGCGGATCCGCATCAGTTTGCCGGTGTTGCTGGGCAGGCGCTGTATCGCACCGATCCTGGTGGCGCTCGGAAAGGTGCATCGGCAACTTGAACTCGACGTGACGTTTACCGACCGCCCGGCCGACCTGGTCGACGACGGCGTCGACCTCGCCGTGCGTACCGGTGCGCTGCCCAACGAAGCTGGCTTGAAAGCGCGGCGCCTGGGCGTGCAATCGATGGTGGTGTGTGCAGCGCCGGCGTATTTGCAGGCCCGGGGTACGCCCACGACACTCGACCAGCTTGCCGCGCATGACATGCTGCCTTATGGAAAACGTCAGCGACTGGTCCCATGGCGTTTCCTCGACCAGGGCCACCCGCAGGAAGTGGCGCCCATCGGACGCATCCGGTTCGACGACCTGGAAGCGATTGCCGATGCTGCAACGGCGGGCTGCGGGATGGCCTGGCTTCCTGCCTGGCTCGTTGCCGCGCGTATTGCAACAGGGGAGCTGGTTGAAGTGTTGCCAGCCGTGCGCGGGCAGGGTTTCGACATTCACGCGCTCTGGCCCGCAGGCCGGTTTTTGCCGGTGCGCGTGCGCCTTGTGATCGACACGCTGGTACAGGAACTGCCCCGCGTGCTGGCACTGCCCGGACCGCGCGCACGCGGACGAAACCAGCTTGACTTTCCTGACTTGCCTGACTAGACTGTATTTTCAACAGGAGGAAAAGTCATGTCTGCAACTGCAATGAAAAAACCCGGTATGCCGGCGGCGGCGGGCCTGTTCGAGCAGATGACGCACCTCTTTGCCTCGCATTCGCCTCCGAGCAAGCTCAAGATCGTGCCCAGTGAGCTCGATGCGTCGTTCCAGGCACTCGAGGCAGCACCGTCCGACGAGGTCGCGGCAGTGCGCAAAGTATTGGAGGAAATGACGGAGCGCATGAATGCCATGGTTGACGCCCGCGCGAACGACGCGCGTCAGGCAGCTGTGCGTGCGGCGGCACGAGAATCGGTCGATGTAAGCAGCATGCTGGCCAAGGCCCGCGCCCGGGCAGCCGGGGCGTTGGCGCCCCTGACCGACGCGCAGGAGAATGCAGCATACATGGCGGAACTGCGCCGCGATGCGGCGGCCGCGCTGCAGCAGCGAATTGAGCGGAAAGAGTTGCTGGCGCCCCGGCAATTCCAGGAAGCCCTCGGTATCAGCAAGCAGTCCGTCAATGAAGCGATCAAGGCCCGCCGCATGTTTGCGCTGATGGGCCCTGCGGGTGCGTTCTATTACCCCGCTTTTTATGCCGACGGCCGGTTTGACCGGCGTTCCCTGGAAAAGGTGACAAAAGCGCTTGGCGATGCGCCCGCAGCATCCAGATATTTTTTCTTTACGAGCAAATCGACATTGTTGGGAAATGCGACGCCGCTCGAGGCGTTAGCGAAGGGGCGGCTGGACGATGTCTTGAACGCGGCCGTGGCTTTCAGCGAGCGCTGACATTGGCCGCGCTCCAGCCACCAGGCGCCGACTTTTCGAAACTAACCCTGGAGATCGAACTGATCGATCAGGCACCCCTGATGCGCTACTCTTTCCTTGCCAGGTGCTTTACGCATGCTATGGGTCCCGGCCTGCGCCCACTGCTGTCCGGGATATTTTGCTTGACTGTTGAGGAAGGGGTTGCAGGCAGTGGTTTACGAGGGTTAACCTCGGTTTGCCAACTTAAAAACCAAACCCTGCAACCATGTTCAGCATATCTAA